>Ga0307986_10001397_pt1 | contig 17509 bp, 29 predicted proteins | sample EllFjometageno82_FD_203170 | JGI IMG/M metagenome (GOLD analysis project Ga0307986, IMG submission 203170) | Marine microbial communities from Ellis Fjord, Antarctic Ocean - #82 | ecosystem: Environmental > Aquatic > Marine > Unclassified | place: Southern Ocean | collected 2014-10-09
GTGCCATATTCTTCTATCTCAGCTACTAGGTGTTTATTAGACCCCCAATATGTTCTCCAGTCAGATTCTACTTTAAGCTTCTTTCGCCGTTTTCGAGTCTTTGTTATGGGTAGAGTCTTCTGACTCCAAAAGAATTTCTTTCCCACGTATTTCCTTTGAGAGCTCAGGTTCGTTATTAGATAAACAAAGCCATACACGTCTTCGTGACTGAATTCTTCTGGTGGTTGCCATTCTATTTCTTGATAGAGCCATGGTGGATTATTCCTCGTATTGGTCTTTGTCATAGTCTAGTTTTTGCGCCTCATCGTTATACCATGGAGTTGGATCTATCTCTACTTGCATTCCACAGTTGGGACAGAATCTGTCGTCTGTATCCCATTGGTCTTCTATATCTATAGAAGTTAATTTATAACAGAATTGGCAATCAATTTCGTGCAGCATATGTCAACCTCATATTTCTTTAAACTCAGACCAACCACCTATAGATACCCCATCAATTTTAATTTGTGGAAAAGTTCTAGCTCTAGGAAACTGTTCCAACAACTCTTCTCTGTTAAAATCCACTCCTAATTTCTTATATGTTAATTTATTAGAGTCCTCTTGAATCATTAGTTGTGCTTTTTTAAGTGCAAAGTCACACTGTGAACACTCATCTTTACCGTATATTTCTATATTCATAAACTCAATCCTGCCATAGTTTCAATTGTCACGTCTTGTTTTACTCCACCAGTAACATAAGATGTGATCTCTGTTTCCTGTGGAGCAACCTGTACATTACCACCGGCGATCCATTTCTCTGTCCATGGTAATGGGTTCATCTGAGCTACAGTATATGGACAAGGTAACCCTATTGATCGCATTCTTTTACATCCTATCCATTCTATATAGTCTGACAGCAATCTCGCGTTCAGTCCGATCATAGAACCGTCTTTAAATAGATACTTTGCCCATGCTTTCTCTTGTTCTATTACATCAACATATAGTTCAATAGACGCATCTTCCATTTCTTTTGCAATCTTAGCAAAGTCTTTATCTTCTTTCATTAGAAGTTTTAACATGGTAGTCGTAGCAGCTAAGTGAGTATTCTCGTCTCGGGCAATAAACTTAATGATCTTAGCATTGCCTTCCATTTTCTTTAACTCAGCAAAGGCCCAACTACATGCAAATGACACGTAGAACCTTACACCTTCCAAGGCGTTAGCACTCATCATTGCCATCCAGATAGCACGTTTGTGATCCATCTTATTTGTAGTGGCTACATTAGATGTTATCAAATCGTCATAGTATCTACCGATAGACTCAGCACATGAATTGATTTCTTTAACGTCTAGTATACTATCGAACACTACACCAGGAGAGGGGTAGATATTACGTATAATATGTGTATAGCTTTTAGAGTGGATAGTCTCAAAGAATGACCAAGTTTCTATCCAGTTCTCTACCTCGGGTAATGAAGCAATAGGTAAGAATGCTAGATTAGGAGCCCTGCCTTGCACACTATCCAATACAATCTGTCGTTTAAGATTGGACGTGAAGATGTGTTTCTCGTGTTCTGTAAGAGAGTCGAAGTCCTTCTTGTCTTTTGAAATGTCTACCTCTTCGGGTCTCCAAAAGAATCCAAGTTGTTTATCTGCAATCTTATCTAGTTGTGGGTACTTCAGTTCATCATATCTTTGAATGTCTACTCCTTCATCTAAAAACATATTCTTTTCCAGATGGGATTTCTTATTCTTTTTCAATACTGCCATTTATAAATCCTTTATATTATATTTTGCAACTATCGCAATCATCATCTTCATATGTTACGGCTTCGCCTTCATAACTGTGGTGGGTTGCCTCGTCGGTTATTTCGCCCGAACCGTCAAAGGTATTAAAGTAATACAGTTGTTTTAACCCATACTTGTATGCAGTAACTGTATCCTTAATCATCTCTGACATAGGGATTTTATTGTCTTCAAAGTGTTCTGGGTTGTAAGACGTGTTGACAGATATACCTTGGTCAATATACTTCTGTAGTATAGCACATATCTTTAAGTAACCATCGGGAGACTTTTGATCCCATAGAAGGTCATACTTATTCTTTAGATGACGATACCCAGGAACAACCTGAGCCATCACTCCGTCCTTACTCTGTTTGTAACTAACCAAGGCACGAGGTGGTTCAATACCATTCGTACTATTAGATATTTGTGCAGATGTTTCGGCTGGCATTAATGCCATGAGAGTCGAATTACGGATACCTGTTGCTTTAAGTTGAGTTCGAAGCAAGCCCCAGTCTAATCTTTCATTATGCTCTATTAAATTATCTACTGCACTCTTATATGTATCTATTGGAAGAACCCCAGAGCCATATTTTGTCTCATTATTTTTAGAAATAGTACCTTTTTCTTCAGCTAATGTAGCAGAGGCTTTAATAAGATAGTAAGACCATGCTTCTGCATACTCATCTACTACCTCAAATGCAGACTCATCATATTTCATACCACGTTTGGCTAGGAAATATGCAAGGTTGATGATGCCGATACCTAAAGGCCGCCGAGACATGGTTCCTTTCTCTGCTGCCTTAATAGGGTAGTCTTGATAGTCTAGTAATTCATCTAATGAACGGACAGCAAGATCACAGTACTTCTCAAAGTCTTTAGGGTCATTAATTAAACCCCAGTTGATTGCCGATAGAGTACACAGAGAGATTTCACCTTCATCATCATTGTAGTCGTTTAACGGCGATGTAGGTAAATCAATCTCACAACATAGATTACTCATTCTAATTGGAGCAAGATCTGGTTTGAACGAACCGTGTTCATTAGCATGGTCTACGTTCATTAGGTAGATACGACCAGTGTCTTTTCTTTCAGTTAAGAACGAAGAGAACACTTCTACAGCAGGTAATGTTTTCTTTCTAATAGAACGGACTTTCTCATATCGCTCGTATAGTTCTTTAAACTTATCTTGGTCGGCAAAGAACGCCTCATATAAACCAGGGACATCATGTGGATCAAAGAATGTGATATTTCCATTAGTAAGTAAGCGCTCGTACATTAGTTTATTGAATTGAAATGCATAGTCCATGTGGCGTACTCTGGTTTCTTCAATACCCTTATTGTTCTTTAGTACAACCAAGTCCTCGAATTCATAATGCCAGACGGGTAGATATACAGTAGCTGCACCACCACGAACACCACCCTGTGAACATGACTTAACGGCCGCTTGAAAGTATTTTAAGAATGGAAGCAGACCCGTATGAATGACAGAACCATCACCAACTTTGGCTCCCTCTGCTCTAATAGAACCAGCACCAATACCGATACCAGCCTTCTTACTGATATACTTTACTATTGAAGTGGCAGTAGCGTTAATAGAATCAAGACTGTCACCAGATTCAATAAGCACACAGCTCGAAAACTGACGGGTCGGCGTCCGTACACCAGCCATGATCGGCGTAGGGAGCGAGATATAGAACTGAGATATTGAATCATAATAATCCTTGACATATTTTAATCTGGTTTCTTTAGGGTAGTTCATAAACAACGTGGCAGATACTAGCATGTATAGCATCTGTGGGGTTTCATAATGGAGTTTGTTCTTACGGTCTTGGACTAAGTACTTACCTCTAAACTGTTCCATACCCGCATATGTAAAGGTATCATCACGTTCATGTTTAATGTACTTGTCTAGCTCATCAATTTCTTCTTTAGTATAGTTTACTAAAATTTCAGCATCATATACATCACGACTAATATTCTCTACAACCAATTGATGTAACGGCCATGGCTCATATTTACCATAGACTTCCTTACGGAGTTTATAGTTAATTAACCGTGCTGCTACGAATTGATAATTTGGTGTGTGTTCTGATATAAGTTCTGCAGCAGATTTAATAAGTAGCTCGTGTATATCGTAAGCTGGTATCTTATCAAATAATTGTATATTAGATTTGAGTTCTATCTCCGAGATGGAAACCCCCGCTATATCTACAGTAGCCCACTCTAACACTTTATGTACTTTCTCTAAATCAAACTCCTGCTTAGAGCCATCACGTTTAGTGACATTGATATCCATCATGTTTGTCCCGTTTATTGTTCTTTCTGTTTAATAGTATATATTATATCACATTCCATGGGGAATGTAAACAAGTATTTTATTTATTTTTCTCTAAATACTTAGTCACTTCTTTGAGGTTTACTCCCCCCTAGGGTAGTAAGATCCTCTTCCATACTATCTATCCGGCCGACCATACTATCTAGCCGGTCGAGGATTACGGGACAAATTCCCTCTAGGGCGATCTTATTGCGCAAGGCCCGTTCTTCCAACGCATCTAGTCGTTGTGCAATCAAAGGAAATTGTTTTCTGAACTTGGCATCTTTCTTTGCCAGTTCTAAATTGTATTTTACAGCAACGTGCTGCATGAATTTATCTACTTGTTTTTGGAACCAGATACCACCTGTAGTACCTTGGAACCAATTGTAGAATGAAGATCCTATTACAGATCCTAAGATAGATTTTAATGAGAGTATGAGTAGGAAATACATTACTGCACCTTGGCCAGTTTCTTAACAGCCTTAACATAGTTAGGCATTCCATGGTCTACTACTCCATCGAAGAATTTAAACCTCTTCCACGATTGACCAATTCCATAAAAGAAGTCAGTCCACGTTGGTTTAAGTTGTTTATCGCCGAACCGATTAAAGTAAATCATTTCACCGTGATGTCTGAAACCTAACCACGCTGGTGGGATTCGACACACAATGTCATTGTTATTCATAAATCTATAGTGGGGACATTTGATATTTTTAATGAAGTGTTTCCCACCAACTCTTGGTGACCCAAAGGTGAAGAGCGCTGCAGGTTCATAACGTGTCGCACTAATAGTAGCCATAGCAGCACCCAAAGAATGTCCGGTAATATATACATCTTTTCGTACCTTTAGTTTGTCGTTATGTTCTAACTCCTTCACTAATTCCACCCATACATCATCAACTTCCTGTTGGAAACCACCATGTACTTTACCACCGGCAACTGCAGTATTCTTTACTAATTTAAGATCTGCCACTACATCGTTAAGTTTAGAAGGTTCTGTTCCCCTAAATGCAAACCAAAGAGAGTCTTTATCTCTACACACTAATACTTCAGCACCATCATTGCTTATCAGCTTTACTTGCGTAAACCCAAGTTTCTTTGCTGCATTTGTAGCAGGTGTCTCATTCATATATGCTATGGCCGAAAGTTTAGCAGCAATCTCTGCTCTTTCCCACAATGTCATTTCCGGCTTTGCCATTCTATTTCCCCTATTTAATTTCCACTTCTGTAGCTCCTTCATCATTTAGTGTCACATTCCTATAATAAACAATCACTTCACCTAACTGATTAATATATCTTCTAATTTCCTGAGTGTTATAAGACATCATCTCATAATCCGCTATACTCATAGCAACGAAAACCACATCGCCGCCGTGTCTCTTTTTAATACTATCTATAAATTTATCTAAATGAGTGTATCCTTCGGGATACAAATCTTCTCTGCCCAGTTTGCAATCAGATTTACCTTCTTCATTTTTTAAGCAATTCTCAATTACTTTAGCGTCAGATACTACATACCACCTTGGTTCTTTTAAGTCTATAGCTCTAGGCAGTACAGGTTGTACTATGTCTATTCTTATAGGTTTAGTTATAATTTTTACTTCCCTAGGCGGAGGGGTAAATAAACTACAACCACTAATCGTTAAGAGCACTAATACGACTGCTATCATCTTCAATTGCATCGAATATCTCCTTGGTTGCTTTATTAATTCGGATTTCTACGCGGCCGGGTTTGGCACTAGCTAACTTAGCGATGTTGTGTCTACGGAATATATCCATATACTCTGACATCTGAGTTTCATATTGTTGATTTTGTACTTGAAGACCTCTGAGGGATTCCCCAGTCTTTATTAAGTTATTCTGAATGGCCTCTATCGCGGCCTTTTGTTCTTGATCTCTAAGGTCTTGTGCTAGAATAACTTTGGCCTGTTCTTCTAGTTTAACCTGCATAGGCAGAACAGAGAATTGATAGTATACCATACCTGACAAACCCATAGCAATAATAATACCAATCAATATTTTTGACATAATTTATCCTATATTATATTATCTCTTTGACTTCTGATATGCGTTATACTCTTTACGTCTAGCAGTATTAGCTTTCTTAAGCGCATCCTCTACTTCTTTACGAGCTTTAGGACTTAAACCTTTAAGTGTTTTAGCTTTCATTTTAGGATTGGCTAATATCAGATCAACTGTATCCTGATCGGCCTTTTCTTTAAGGTCTTCTTTCATTGCGACTGATGCCATGTTTGACTTCTGAGCAGTAAGTTCTTGTGCAGCTTGTTTGGCCTTTCGTCTAGCTAGCATCTTCTCTACAAACTCCCTACCTGCTCTAGTACGGCCGTCGTAAACTGGCTTCTTTTTCTTCTTATCTTGTTGAACATCCGCGGGCATATCAACACCACCAGCACCTACTGAATTGGCTGCAGAATCTTCCCACATATCTTTAAATTTTTTCATCTCTTTATGTCTCCGCTACTGACGTATAACTTCTGCTTGGTTGCTAAATGAGTTACTTTGTATATAGGAGTCTCAAAAATTCTACCATAGGGTAGACTGTGATGAGTCACCAGCACTTCATCTCCGGATCTTGCAATAATCTCACCGGTAGTAGTACTTGCCATTTCAGAAGTTAATTTATATCTACCTGGATTAATGACTTCATCCTTAATATAGAACACACTCTCGCTGAGTGACTCGTCCAAGTCTCCTAAAATTTCCTCTAATACCTTTCGGATCTCATCTTCGGTTAGATCAGTATTCTCTTTAATTAGAAACAAGGCTGCAGCATACGAAGCCAGTCTTGATTTGCCGAAAGGCACTTTATTAAGTAATCTCTTTAGATTAAATACTAATCTATGGAATACTGTATAAACTTCTTTCTCTTCCGGCGTAGTTAGTTCCTTTGCCTTCTTAAGGTTCGTACCATTCTCGTCAATGATACCCTGCTCGAATGCACCAGTCTTGTTCCACGGCGTAACCAATAGCTTTAGAAACCTAAATGCGTAAAATAAGTCTGCTGTACGTGATACTATACCCATTAAAGTTTCCTTAGTAAGTCCACAATAAGTGGATCCAATGGTATCTCTACCTTTTCGTCTACTGGTAAGTAATTTAAAAATACCAGAAACGGTTTGATATAAGTCCAGTGTTCGGACTCTATCTTATACCAAACCATTCTATTAGCTGATTCTATGCCAAACACATTGTAAAGTACAATTATGTGATTTAATATAAGTCTGATCTGCAAGTCGTCTGCAATTTCATAGCGTCTAAGGAGTCTCTTTAGATATTTAAATCTTGCCAAGTCCTCCTTAAATTCCTCTATGTCTAAACACTCTGGGTTATTATAGTTTTGAGCAGCATAGAGCTCAAAGTTTCTTCTATTTAAAGTATCAAATATTTTCATCATATGTTATATATAACCCAAACGGTTAGTAATTAGTCAGTCTCGTTTTCTGCTTCATAGTTTGCATCAACATAATCAAAAAACTCTTTCTTCTTATCGCCTTTAAGTTCTGCAGGAGAGTCAACACCAAACTTCTTTAGTGCCTTATCAAAGAATGCTTTATACTTAGCTTTCTTATCTTCTTGAGCATTCATTTGCTTGGCTTCATCCAATACTGATTCACTTACTTCTTCATTGGCAAGTTGTAATGCAGCTACAACTTCTTTATCTTTAGATAGACCTTTCATCATCTTTTCAATTTTCTTAGTAGCACCAGACATATTACCTCCCATTTTAAGTGCAAGTTCTACTGCTTTCTTGACAAGGGCGGTATCAACTGCTTCGTCAAGTTCGGCAGACTCATTCATCTTTTGGATATCGCCTGGCTTCATTCCAGGCCATGACGAATCGGGATGAATATTCTTCTGGCCCTTTGGTGGTTTAACTTTCCACACTATAGCTTGTTTTGCTTCTTCTACTTCTTCTGAAGGGCCGCCGAATGTTCTACGGGCACCCATTGATTTTGCTTTGTTAGGTCTAGGTTTCTTAGAACCTTTCTTAGGCTTTTCGCGTCTCAGTTCGTTTTCTATTTCACGTTTTTTAAAGTCACTAACTTCTTCAACTTCTTCCTTATCATCTTCATCATAGTCTTCGACTTTATACTTCTTACCGGATACAACAAATTCATCATCGCCGTTCTTACGAGCTGCATTCAAAGCCATGGTAAACTTGTTACCTTCTTTCTTTACATCTTTCTTTTCGTCTTCGGCATCACCATCGTGTGTATTGTCTTTATCAAAACCAAGTACTTCGTTAGCTTTCTTTTCTTTAACAACAGTACCATCTTCTTTCTCGCCAGACTTCTTAACTTTATGTTTGGCTTTAAAATCTTTTTCACCCTTAGCAACAGGTTCTGCAACCTCTTCTACTTCTGGCTTATCGTGAGTATAACCTTTATCAGCAAGGGCTTTATGCTCTGCTTCATCTTTGGCTACTTCTTTCTCACCTTCAGGACTCCACATATCATGTGGGTAGTCGGCTTCTTCTTTCTTTACTTTACCCTCTAGTACATCACTGACTGCTGCAGCAATGCTTAGGGTTTCTTTATCATTGATTTTCATTTCAAATCTCCTATTATATGAAAAGCATTCCTGCGATAGATGCAGCAGCTGCTGTAAGTACTATCCAGAATATTTTATTAATTACTGATACAGTTTGCGCATTGGCTCTAACCATATCATCGAGTCTCTCTATTCTATTTATAACTGCTAAAATCTGAGCTCCTTGTTGTTTTTGTATATCCATGAGTGTATATATTTTTTCTTCTGCTCTAGCAAGAGAAATTATAGCCTCGGACATAGAATCCAATTTAGATTCTATTCTATCAAGCCTTCCGGCCTGTTCCGATCTCTGTTCCTTTGCTGTTGACATGCTTATAAATCCTACATTTTAGTGGGGTGACACCCCTTATTAATCTATGATATTCAAATTTTTCAATGTCAAATACCATACCCGCGGTTAATAACCAAGGGAGACAATTAGCTAATTGAAATTGCCAGCCTTCGCCACATATAATTTCTACTTCCCTATCTTCAGCATCGCGATGCCATACGTATTCCGTATCCTTTACATCGGGATCGAATTCTCTTATATCTGAATCTTCCCAATAGGGTTTACCAAAAGTATGATCCACCACCTGTTAGTCCTAATTCTTTTGCGTATTTCGGAAGACGACATGCCCAATACCCGGCCTTAGTCTTATCGTTCTTCGTATCGCATTGATGTCTAGCTGCAAAACTCTTTGCCGCTCCCTTATCATTAATCTTAGCAGTAAGTCCAGTTGTGTCTCCAAACTGAATCTTTATAACATTACCTTTATCGTTCTTAACATACACATAGTACTTCTTCTTACCACCTCTCTTAGGAGAGTTTAATTCGACATCTTTATCCTTAGTAGCTTCAATCATCGGCTGTTCTAAGGGAACGTGGTGTCCCTCATAGATTCCGAATCTTTCATCAATATGTTCCAAGAATGAATGCATTACTTTAATGCTTTCGCTAATTCTTTGACAGACATAACTTTAATATTACCTTCTTGGTCAACTGTACCAAAGGCGATAGTACCACCATCTATTCTAGGCTTAACACTATACGCGGATAATCCACCCTTCTTGCCTGGAATATTATGAACTGTTCCATCTTTGTCCATTTTAGGCTTTTCGTTATGACTTGGATTACTATTACCTAAGCCTTCTCTAACTTCGTTAAATTTTTTCATACCTTTATAGTCCTCACTACTTTGCTTATTAGCATTTTAATTGCTGTAAAATGTGCCCATCCAAACCCATAGAAGAAATGGAATGTATGATTCTTTTCGATTTCGGATTTAGGTCCTAGTTTTCTAGTCCAATTATCTACCCATTGGCCTTTGTATCTTAATACTGCATGGGTTACTTTAGTCTTGCTAGGGCCGACACAACAGATACCAGCTTGATGTGTTAGTAATAACCACCACATTTTTAGATGACTTCTACGACAAAGTCTAAAAAGAATTGATAGAGCATAATCTTCACAGTCACCTACATACTTACCCTTGGCATCTTCAGAGTATATAATCTTCCAAGCATCGGCCATGCCGTACTGATCTTGATCCTTTCTATACTTCCACTTGGCATTAAAATCTTTTACTATCTTATCATCGGTCTTCATTTCTTCTGCCCCTTAATCCATTTTACTGCTATACCATTTTCTGGCGCTTTAGCAGACCAGCTTTTTATTCTTTTATATGCAGCCATAGTAGCATTTTCAATATTAGAACCTTCCGAGTTATCAACAATAATCATTCTGCTCCTAAACAATGCTTGGAATTTACCAATATTAGTTTGAACTCCTTTCCACATCTTGGCTACCATATCATCGGGTAGAGAACGGTCTCGATTATTGTTTCTACTTTGCGCGGTTTCTAAATCTGTATTTACGAATATCATATGTACAGAATAACCTAAATCTCGCAGCATGTCAACCTGTTTCTTAATCTTTGTGTAGTCTTTGCCCGTCCCGTCTATTACTAAACCGAGTCTACCTTCTAAAGACCTATTAAGTATCTTACCTGTTAGTGCCTTAGCACTAGCTCTTACTGCCTGACCTTGAGCTGATGCAATATCGTCTGGTTCAGTAGTAAGTCCTGCCTTCTTTAAACCCCTTTCAAAAGCATCATCTGAGTTGATTAATCTAAACCCTAGTGCCTTCAGAGCAGTTTTACCAACTACAAATGACTTACCAGAACCTGGGCCGCCTGCAAGGAATACTGCTTTAAATATCGAAGGATCATTAACACCTTCCATTAGGTCAAAATGTTCTTTAAATGTTTTCATCGCTTTAGGTCATACCTGAATGATTTGCCTTTCGACTGTTTATCTTTAGTGACTTTAAATTTCCCTATACGAGCAATGTTATTAACCTGCTCTAAGTTTCCTTTAATCATCAGCTTTTCTAGTTCAGGCTTTACTCTCTTCCAAACACTATCAAGTATCTCACCATCAGACATTACTAATGGAGCTTCTTCGATACCCTGCTGTTCTTTAAAGGATTTCATATACTATTTGACTTCCTTTTTAGAAAGACCGGTAAGAACATTTAATATTGCTCTAGGGTTTAAACCAGCATTCATTAGTGCTTTATTAACATCACCCCATTTATACATTAGATTATCACCAGATTTTGAATATTTGCCCGCCGCTTCGTCAACAACTTCTACAGACTCTTTCTTAGTATACTGATATTGTGTTGAAACATCATCTTCGCTTTTAAAACTTTTAGCTGACCTTTTAACATCGCCTAGTGATGCCAAAATTTTGTTGAAAGCCTTATCGTCAAAATCATCACCTGCTTTCAGACCTTTCAATATGGATTCAAGGCCCTTAACTGCTCTAGGTAGTTCACCATTGATCATATTGCCCGGAATTCGTTTAAAGGCTTCGTCAACAACTTCTACAGACTCTTTTGTCAATTCGACATGAGTCTCCGGGCTGATCCCATTTTCACTTGATTGGGTAGCCATCTTATCTTTATAACTTTCTCGTAATTCTTTAAATTTCATTTCTTATCCCTTTACTTTAGCGGCCAGATCTTTGTCTGCTTTACCCCAAGTCCCAGGGGACTTAGTTACAAATGAATTAACTCTTGCTAGGCCCCACTGTTGTGGTGTAGTGCCTGGTCTGTGTCCGGTGCGCCATGCAGCTACACCACGATTATAAACTTTCTTTAATATACCCAAAGGCATACCAGATTTATCTGCTTTCTTAGCTAATGCTTTATCCGACGCAGCTTCATCTACATTAAAATCTTCAAATGTCAGTAAAGATTCACCGAACATTTGCTTATATTTCTTAGTGTGAGTAGATGGTTTCGTTTTGGCCGTTGCATCGCCAGGGGCAGGTTTATAGCCAGCTGGATTATCATCATCCATCTTAGCGCCTTTATTAAAATGTGCTTGTCTCTTATCCGACGTGGCCTTCTTAATGCCCTTGTGATATTGTGAATTTCTTTTCTTCTCTTCTTTACCTTCACTTTGGCCTGGAGTACCCTTCTTATAAGTGTTGATCAATTCATCGGTGCCATCTTCTCCAGCACCACACTTCTCAACTAGCTCAACTTGATCAAGCCACACTCTTTTCTTCCATTGGCCGAATTCAACAACTAGATAGTTAGTACCACATGATGCGATAACACCAATATCATTAGTTTCTTTTAATACAACTTCGTCACCAACAGAGAATAGGTTACCTTCTACATACTCTTCGCGGGTGTTAGATACTTTGGGGAGTTCTACGTGTTCTCTAAACTTAGGAGATTCTTTGATACCCATTTCTTTTCTTACTGTATTGAATAGGTCTTTAGAATCATATCCACTTGGAACACCTTTGGCGAATGATACTGCATCACCTTCTGCTGCCGCTGCTCTCATTTTAGAAGCGGACATACCTGTTACTCCTTCTGCATCTGGATCTCTTTCTCCGGCTGATATAATCTTTACACCATCTTTGAATTCATAGAACCCATGTTTTGCTTTAACGCCGTTATATTTGTTTAACAGTACTTCAAATTCTTTCACTCTATCCGAACCTGCAACCATATTTACAGCAGTGAAACCTTGGTCATATAACTTAGTAGCAATGTCCATAACGTGTCTTACATCACCGTCAGCCATAATACTACGTGCATGTTTAGGAAACATCTTGCGCAGGAACTTAACTTTCTGCTTAAAGTTTAGGGGATTCTTCTTAGGGTCTTGTGACTTAGAACCGTAAACCCTATATGAACCACTAGACACACTCTTTAGTTTGTCGAATAGCTTTTCATGGCCTACAGTAGGTGGATTAAATCTGCCGAATGCAAATGTAATCTCTCCCTTTTCTTCTTTTAGATAAGTACTAAAACTTTTAAATTGCATAATATTATTGGCCTGGGGTATTATTTTTATTCTTTATCTTTGCTCTATCTGCCTTCTTTACCATAGGAAGTAACTTCTTAGCTATCTTCTTAATCGCAGCTTTTTTCTTATCAACTTTCTTCTCAAGTTCACCACGGGCAGACATTGATAAATCGTCTTTGGTCTTATTCTTTAGGATTTTTTTAACGATGAGGTTACGTGCTTGTTTTACTGCGCGGTCTTTAAGTTGTTCAGGTGATGCCAGCTTCTTTGCCGCTTTCTTACGAGCGATCATAATTTTGGCTTTATTCTTTCTGAACGCGGCCTTGCGCTTTTGTCTCTGCGAAAGGGTCAGCGCTTCATTAGCGTCGGTAAACTCTTTAAATGATTTCATCTTATCCTCGGTTATCCCATTAATCAGTTAGGATTGTCCCAACCTTTTATAATATCTTTGCTAAAGTTGTTTGCAGAAAATTCCATCCTGTCTACAAGTTTAACAGCGCCACCTTCCATTCGATCAATAGCAACAAAACCCTCAGGGTTGGTTACTTTAAATCCGGATTTTGTTTTAACAAACGTACCAATAGTACTTAGTCTGTTTAGTTTATTTATAATAATTAATTTACTATCCACCACAAAATTCTGCATTTCAAACACTTTTTGTAGATTTTTTATGTTACCCTTAGAGAAAAACTTCAATAACTCATCTCGTTTAGTTACTTGGGTCTGTTTACCTTTCTCTGAACTTCTTTTATCTATCTCTTTAGCATATCGGTCATTTACAAACATTACTAGACCTGTGGCATGAGCCTTGGTGTCAGTGATTCTTTGACCTTCTCTTACCTTTCTATTATTATAAACATTAATGAGCATATTTAATTCTTTATTACTCTCAAGTTCTTTAAGGGTAGATGAAGCAATTTGTTTAAATAACTTACCAGCATTAGATAGGTTCATTGTCACGGCCTCGGTTTCCTTTGCCGTAAGAGTTGCAGTACCTGACAGGTCGGGTAAAGTTGCATCTACCATCCAAACACTCTTGGACTTCTTTAACTTGGGTACTATCTCTCTACCAAACTCAGCTTGCATAGTTTCAAATGTAGCACCAGTATATATTGTGTGCCATACTATACCTATCTTAGCCGATCTAATTTCTTTAGCAAGTGCAGAGTCAGCAGGGACAGTATAAGCAATGGTGTTAGGATGAAAAACCGTATAAGATACTCCATCAATTGTTTCCTTCTTTAGGTCTGAATTGTCGAACATGAAGTCGCCTTGAATGACTCCCTTGATGCCTAACTTCTGCAGTTCATCAAATGCTAGTATTAATTTCTTAGTAAGGTCACCAGAAGTATCGGCTTTAATATCTTCATGTGACTTATAAATCTTTGGGTTGGCATTAAAGATACCTTTCTTAGCAACAAAGAATGAACCATCTCTTGGGTCTTCACCTGCAAATACTGCAGGAGCGCCGTCCCACTTAACTGTTATATCAACAGATTTCTTAGAGTTACCACTTAACATATCTCTTAGACTTCTTAGAGCATTGATAGCTTGACGGGCACCCTTGACACCACCATCAAGAATTAAATCTTCAATGTGAGTCATGTGTGTATTTTTGCCTGCGGCTTCTGCGATGTGACCTGATAATGATTTCATTTACTATCCTTTATATAATTTTTTAAATTCATTTGTCATTACAGCATTGAAATTCGGTGCAGAAGTAAAGGTTCCTTTATATCTCAATATGATATTACATACAGTCATATTACCAATCATCAAATCGAACTTTAAGTTAGCCGCTGTTGCTCCTACCTCGAACGCCTGTTTAACACCCGGCGTAAATACTAATTTTGGTTTTCCCTCAGAGAACAGAGAATCCAATTGAGATGTAACCGAATCAATATTCTTATATTCTCCCTTCTCTACTACTACACCTTTCTTAGGGCCGTATTCACCGATACCTGTAACCAGAGTAAAATCAAAATCAACTTTCTTCAATTCTTTGAGATCAGCCTTAAAGATTAACTGTACTAACTGATTAGCAATAAGGTCTGAACTATTAAGTATCGTTTCGGCCATTATTTTAAATAGGGTTCTTTTACCTTTCAGCACTCTATTGATTAATGGGTTAGGAATTCTTTGAATGTATTGCTTCCAGTTCTTATTTGTGGGTTTATCTTTCTTCATATCCTGAATCATATCAGGTGATAATACCTTAAGTCTGGCTGCTAATTTAATAACATGCAAGTAGAATTCGCCAGCATCTTTCTCAATGCCTTCTCTAACCTTATTTAGTTCAGGCGAAGATGTTAACATAGTTGAGAATGCTTTGTTAATTAACGTCGGATCGACTTCGGTAGTTCTTTTCTTCTTCTTTAATGACACACCTAAGTATGATTTACCCTTTCTCAATATGAAGTCTGAAGAGTTAAAATCTTGCATACCATACTTAGTTCTTTGAAATTGTTTTACATCATTGTCCCATGCTTGGCCTGTCAGGTAAGCTATGTCCGAGTCTCCCCACCCATTATCGTGAATAGATTTAGCAGCTGAAATGGCCTGACACATATTTGAATAGTCACCTACAAGCGAATCAATCTGTCCTTGTTTGGCTCCTTTGACGTTCTTTAACTTGCTTTGTACTACTTCAATTAATAGATCCATTTCATCGGAATTTGTAGGTATCTTTAATACATTGGAGGGAAGTGTGCATAGAACAGCAGTCATTAATTCGTTCGGGTCGTCTCCAAATGAACTTTGTTTGCCTGAGGGTCTTACGTTGACATAGATATATTTACCTAGCTCATCATATTTAATGGCGTAGTCTTTTTCTTTTCTGGCGCCTGGGACTGGGCCCCTGGATAGTCCGGGATGGTCGTCGATGATTTTATTGGCTAATGCAGTAAACTTCTCTCGGTCTTTATCATCGATTAATTGTGATATTGCTAGTCTTGAGCCCGTTTGTTTCTTAGGTCTGATATCATACTCAATAGTAGAATTAATTGATCCTATTTGCCCATCAATATCTGATAATAGGTCTAAAGCAAACTTCTTTTCATTACCAGAAAAATTAAGATTGTTTAAATCTTCTTCTAGTGTTTGCTTGTAGTATTGGTCAAAACTTTTCATATTACTCTCCATTGATATAAGTATTTATAATAAAAAAAAATCTGAGTTTATAGAATTCTCGGCGTAACCTTACCCTCCTCATCTATATTAATGACTTTATGTTCTTCTAAGTAATCAAGCATCCTTCTAGCTCCTTCTTTAATACCTATCTTGTATGAGGAATAACCTATACCTACAGTGCAGAACAAGACGATCATGTATATTATTGATTCACTCATACTGATATCCTTTCAATTTTCACTTCATCGTATTTATTCACCATACCACTGACAAAATCAATGGCCGCGGCCATGGAACTAAAAATATAGTCCGCTACGATTTCAGTTCGGTCTGTTGCAGTAACTCTGAATGCGTTCATAAATTATCTCCGTTATTAAGGGTATAGTATACTATGGTATTGCGTCTTTGTCAACAATTATTTACCAATATGTTTAATATCAGTCGAGGGTATTACTTGATATGCACCTTTGTTATACGCAGGGGCAACAGTAAAATTCTTTGAAGCTTCTTGTTTCCATGATTGGTCTTGTTCGGGCTGGTACCTACTACTGCCAGTAAATGATGGGTATTTATTGTTGAATTCATCCATTCTGAGTTGAGCATAATTCTCTTCTACTACTAATGGTTGAAATTCGGGTTTTAGTTTGCGTTTTGTCTGAAGGCCGGGTGACTTTCTCTTACGGCCGGATGGGTCGTACCTAAGTGATCCGATATAACTATTCATATTGTTTCCATAATAAGTTGAGTCCGGGGTGGTTCCATTTTTATCGGTTATTTGGAGGGGATTCAGGTTACCAACCTCACCCCAGACTCTTCCCTCACTCTCTCACGGACTTCTTAATTTCCGTGCGGGTGTAGGTCACCACCCCCTACCGCTTTAATTCGTCCGGTAGGTGACGACTGCCTCGTAAACTCCATAGGAGTCTGGGCAGAATTTATACTCCTGTCCAACGTACATTATTAACATTTAGATCGAAGACATTTCCTCGAGCAAAGTTAGTAGCAGGTTTATTCCATCCTGCTGCCATCAACATATCTCCAATTTGAAAAGGTTGTTTGGTCTTATTATCAGTGTATTTTGGAGACTTCTTAACTACAAACCCTACTACAGATGATTTGCCGTCTCTGGACCTGACCAACTTCAAGTAGTTCCTACCTTCTTCAAAGGTATATGTCTCATCGCGTGCATGTTCAAACTGATCATGTAGTTGATTTTGCATAGTTAGTAGTAGTTCGTTAGTCTTTTCAATTAAGTCGTTCATAATATAAGTCCTTATCATTTAATATAGGCATATTATACTACGGCTTAACACCTTTGTCAACCCTTTTGTTCATTTATTTTACTTATATTGACTATAACTGAGCTTTATACTGTGAAACTCTCTCCACAACCACATTCTGCGGTGACGTTAGGGTTC
>Ga0307986_10001398_pt1 | contig 17502 bp, 19 predicted proteins | sample EllFjometageno82_FD_203170 | JGI IMG/M metagenome (GOLD analysis project Ga0307986, IMG submission 203170) | Marine microbial communities from Ellis Fjord, Antarctic Ocean - #82 | ecosystem: Environmental > Aquatic > Marine > Unclassified | place: Southern Ocean | collected 2014-10-09
GGATTGAAGTTCACAAAACACAATTTAAAAGATTAGGCGTTGTAGGTGATTGGGATAATCACTACGCTACTATGAGCTTTGATGCAGAGGCACAAATCGTAAGAGAGTTAGGTAAGTTTTTAAAAGAAGGAAGCCTTTATAGAGGGTTTAAACCTGTTCTGTGGTCTACTGTTGAAAAAACTGCATTAGCGGATGCCGAAGTTGAATACCACGATCATAAATCGGATACTATCTATACTGCTTTTCCTGTCAAAAAAACAAACTTAAAGGAACTCGAAGGAACTGAAGTTATTATATGGACAACTACTCCTTGGACAATTCCAGCAAACAAAGCTTTAGCTTATAATGAGGCTCTAGACTATTTAGTAATTCAATTAAATGATGATGGAGATTTTAAAGATAAAAAAATAGTGATTGCAGAGGCGCTACTAGACTCTGTTATTAAAGATTGTGATATTAAAAGTTATAAAGAAATTAAAAAATTTAGAGGAAAAGATTTTAAAGATACAATTTGTAGTCATCCATTTTTAGATCTTGGTTATGATTATGAAATTCCAATGCTTGAAGCAAGGTTTGTTACAACTGAACAAGGAACAGGAATTGTTCACTGTGCCCCTAGTCATGGCCCTGATGATTTTAACCTTTGTTTAAAACATGGCATTAAAGCAATTGAGACAGTTGATGGTGACGGAAAATATACTAAAAATGTTTCATTATTTGAAGGAACGCATATTTTTAAAGCAAACCCAATTGTTATCGAGAAGTTAAAAACGCAAAAAAAACTACTATCTAATGGAGAGTTAATTCACTCATATCCACATTCTTGGAGATCAAAAGCTCCTCTCGTTCATAGAGCAACTCCCCAATGGTTTATTTCCATGGAAAGTCACGGTCTAAGAAAAAAAGCACTAAAAGCATTAGATGACACTACATTTTACCCAGACAAAGGTAGAGAAAGAATAAAAGCCATGATTGAAACAAGACCTGACTGGTGTGTTTCAAGACAAAGAGTTTGGGGAGTTCCGTTGCCTATATTTGTTCATAGAGTAACCAAAAAAATTTTAGCTGATAACGAAGTAAATGAAAACATCGCAAGCATTTATGAAAAAGAGGGTTCTGATTGTTGGTTTTCTGACGACCCACAAAGGTTTTTAGGAGACAAGTATAAAGCAGAAGATTATGAAAAAATAAGTGACATTGTTGAGGTTTGGTTTGATAGTGGTTGCACACATGCATTTGTTTTAGAAAAAAGAGAAGACCTTCAATGGCCAGCGTCCATGTACTTAGAAGGGTCTGATCAACATAGAGGATGGTTCCACTCATCATTATTAGAATCTTGCGGAACAAGAGGTAGAGCTCCGTACGAATCAGTTTTATCACATGGCTTTGTAGTAGATGGCAAAGGTCTTAAAATGTCAAAGTCAGTAGGAAACGTAATTGCACCTGAAGATATTTTGAAAAAATATGGAGCGGATATTTTAAGAATATGGGTAGCCTCATCAAATTATGAAGAAGATTTGAGAATTGATTATTCAATTTTAGAACAGCATGCTGATTCCTATAGAAAAATTAGAAATACTTTTAGATATTTACTTGGAAATTTAAACGATGAGTTCAAAATAATTGCTACTAAGGACTTGGATTTAAATAAATTACCAGAGTTAGAACAATACATTCTTCACAAAATTTATAATCTAAATGAAAATTTTAAGAACTACTTCAAGTCATATGACTTTCATAATCTTTACAAGGAACTTTTAAATTTTTGCACTGTAGATTTGTCAGCATTTTATTTTGATATTAGAAAAGACACATTGTATTGTGATCCAAAAAATTCGGAAAAAAGAAAAAATTGCATTATTATATTAAATATTGTTTTAGAATCATTGCTTAAATGGTTTGCTCCTATACTTTCATTTACAACGGAAGAAATTTTTACCCTTATAAGTAAGAGTAAAAAAAGTATTCATTTAGAAAAATTTATTGAACTGCCAAAGTCATTTCAGAATAAAGAATTAAACGAAAAGTGGCTAGAATTAAAAAAAATTAGAGATATATGTAATATTAGCATTGAAGCAAAAAGAGCAGCCAAAGAGATTGGATCAAGTCTTGAGGCAAATTTAACAATTAGTTTAAGTGAAAAGTTATTTAAAATCACAGAAAATACAAATTTTTCAGAATTATGTATTACGTCAGAAGTAAAAATTAAGAGAAGTGAATTAGAGGAGACAAGCGTAATAACAGTAAGAGCAGAAGGAGAAAAATGCCCAGTGTGTTGGAAAATTATTAAAAATGGATGCAAAAGGCATCAAGCTTAAATAAAATTTAGATGCTTAGAATAAACATTAAGAAAATTTTAACCGATCTTATTATTGTGTTAGCTATTTTTTCAGTCGATAGACTTTCTAAAGTTTACATTCTCAAAATGGCTGAATTAGAAGGCATAGTCAATATCTACATAACACAATATTTAAATTTTTATCTTATATGGAATAAAGGTGTTGCTTTTGGCTTATTTTCTTTCAACGAAAGCTTTGTTTATAATTTGATTACCTCCATAATCATAACAGTAACTATAGTTATATTAATAATGATTATTAAAAATGAGGGGTTCAAAAAGTACTCTTTATTACTTGTTTTTGGGGGCTCATTAGGAAATTTATTTGACAGGATATACTATTCTGCAGTGCCTGATTTTATTGATTTTCATATAAATGATTTTCATTGGTTCGTTTTCAATTGCGCAGACATCTTTATTACAATAGGTGTAATATGCCTTATTTTAGATGAAATGTTTATTAATAGTAAAAAAATATGAAAAAATTTTATAGACATATATTTTACTTATTTTTAATTATGTTTTCACTTAACGCATGTCAAAGTCTTAAAGAAGGGTTAACTGGGCAAAAAAAATCAAATTCAGATGAGTTTCTTATAGAAAAAAAAAACCCTCTAGTACTACCTCCTGAATTTAATAAATTACCAGAGCCAGAGATATTAAGTGAAAAAGAAAAGAATGATGAAAAAGAAATTGATCTGGAGACTATTTTAACAAAAACAGCTAAAAACAAAAAATTAGATACTTTAGATGATAGTTCTAGCCGCTCGTTAGAAAAAGATATATTAGAAAAAATTAAAAATAATTGATGTTAACAAATAATATTGATTTCAAAAATTTTAAATCAAAAAAAAAAAATAATAAGATTAAAAAAGATTTAGAAATTATTTTAAATGAAAATAATGAGATACTTAAATCATTAGGCACTAATTACAAAAATAAATATAGTAAAAAGATTATCATAAAATTTAGAAAGTATTCCAATATTAATGTCATTGGAATGGGTGGTTCAATACTAGGAACAGAATCTATTTATGATTTTTTAAAACATAAAATTAAAAAAAATTTTTCTTTTAATAACAACCTTCAATCAAAACTAAAATATTCACCTAAAAAAAAGAAAGCTAATATAATTGTTTCAAAATCTGGAAATACACTAGAAACAATATCTAATTCAAATATAATTATCAAAAATAACGATAAGAATATCTTCATCACCGAGAATCAAAAAAGCTATCTTCATTTACTTGCGGAAAAATTAAAAGCAGAGATTGTTCATCATAATAATTTTATAGGTGGCAGATACTCTGTTTTATCAGAAGTTGGTATGCTACCAGCTGAACTCATGGGATTAGATGTTGCTAAATTTAAACAACTAAACAATTTGATTAAAAATAAAAAATTTATTAACTCACTAATAGTTAATGTGAATAATACACTTTTTTTTTTAAAAGAAAAAAGATTAAACTCTATTATTCTTAATTATGACGAGAGTTCAGATAGTTTATTTAAATGGTACCAGCAATTAATTGCTGAAAGTCTGGGGAAAAATGGAAAAGGAATCATGCCAATAATTTCTACCATGCCAAAAGATAACCATAGTGTCATGCAACTTTACTTAGACGGCCCAAAAAATAATTTTTTTACTTTTTTTTATGTACATGAAAAAAATTCAGACAAGATTAATAATAGAGAAATTCTCTCTTCTTCTAGTTATTTACGAAAAAAAAATTTAGCAAAAATTATATTATCGCAAAAGTTAGCTACTCAAAAAGTATTTTTAAATAAAAATATTCCTTTTAGATGTTTTGAAATAGTTAAAAGAGATGAAAAAACTTTAGGTGAGTTATTTTGTTTCTTTATTCTTGAGACTCTTTTATTAAGTAGGGCTCTAAATATTAATCCCTATGACCAGCCTTCTGTTGAATTGATAAAAAAAGAAACAAAAAAAATACTTTTTTAAATATAGTTTCCAAAAATTACTTTTGAAATACCGTAGGTTTTTTCCTCGATAATGTTAAATTTTTCAGGGAATTTATCCTCTTCTTTTCTATGTCTATGTACAACAATTATCCCCTGATCATTAAGTATATTTGATTTAATGATATCGTTAAGTACGGAAGGCAACTCCTTTTCTTTATATGGTGGATCCAAGAATATGATATCGAATTTCTTTTTAAGAGTTTGAAAACTTAAATTGTTCACTATATTATTTTCTATTATGGTGGAGCTCTCTTGATAGCCTAAGTTTAAAATATTTTTTTTTAAAATAAGCAAAACATTGTCATAATTTTCCACAAATGTTACATGCTGGGCTCCTCTTGATAGGCATTCTAATCCAAATGACCCAACACCCGAAAAAAGATCTAAAACATTTGAATTTTGCAATATAATATTAAATTTATTAGAGTGTATTAGAATATTAAATATTGATTCTTTTGTTAAATCTTTAAGAGGTCTAGTATTAAGATCTTTGGGGTCAAGAATTTTTTTACCCTTTGATCTTCCAGAAATTATCCTCATACATCAATCGCTTTATACCCAATATCTTTACGATAAAATCCATTGTCCCAGTTTAGAAAATTAATGGAATTAATTATTTTTATTCTAGCGTCTAAATAATTTTCTGACAAACAAACAAAATTTAAAACTCTTCCGCCCGTAGCATAAATTTGATGATTATTTATAATTGTACCCGCATGATAACAAAATTCATTTTCATTGAATTTAATTTTATTTAAATTTTTAATTAATATATTTTTTTCAAATTTATCGGGATATCCCTTTGAGCACAAAACAATGCATAAGCTTTTTTTATTATACCACTCTATTTCTATTGTGCTCAGTTTTTCGTCACAGCATAATATAAATATTTCTAATAAATCTGATTTTAATTTTGGTAGGATGGTTTGGCATTCTGGGTCTCCCATTCTAACGTTATATTCTATCAGGAAGGGTTCATTACCCACAATCATTAGTCCCACATATAAAAAACCTTTATAATTTATTCCAATTTCATTCAGACCTTTAATCGTTGGTTCAACTATCTTTGACATAATTTTTTTGTCTAACTCTTTATTGATTAACCTTGAGGGTGAGTAGGCACCCATGCCGCCTGTATTTTTTCCTTTATCACCTTCTGATACTCTTTTATGATCTTGAGCAGTGTCAAATTTTTTTATTGTTTTACCATCTGTGATAATGAAGTAACTCATTTCTTCACCCTTAAGGAACTCCTCGATAAGCACTTCTTCAGCTTTACCAAACTTTCCATCAAATATTTCATTTATTGCTATGTCAGCATCTTTGCTGTCTTCACATATATAGACACCTTTTCCAGAAGCCAATCCGTCTGCTTTGACAACTAGAGGGTAACTAGTTTTTGTTAAAAATTGAGTTGCATCCTTAATATTTTGAAAAACACCAAATTTAGCTGTGGGTATACTGTATTTTTCACAAAGATTTTTTGTAAAAATTTTAGATCCTTCAAGCTGAGAAGCAAGTTTGTTTGGTCCAAAAACCTTGATATTGTGGGCTTCTAAAAAATCAACTATGCCATCCACTAAAGGTTTTTCTGGACCAACTATAATTAAATCAATTTTTTTTAATACTATAAATTTTCTCAGATTCTCAAAGTTTTCGAAGTCTAATGAAACATTTTCAGCTATTTTTGCAGTTCCAGCATTACCTGGAAAGCAATATATTTTTTCAATTCTTTTTGCATTACTTAAGGCATGGCATATAGAATGTTCACGTCCACCACTTCCTATTATTCCAACTTTCATGTATTAGTATATAAACTAAAAATGAATAAAAAATTAGCTAAAATAAAATATTTACCCAATAATTTTCAAATTATCGATGAAGGTGATCATGTAATTTGTGCGGTATCAGGTAAAATTATTGCATTAGAGGAATTAAATTATTGGAACGTAGATTTACAAGAACCATATTACTCATACAAAGAGGCTGCCATAAAAAGAGAGAGCAAATAAAATTATTTTTACTTCCAGCGATTATGAGACCAAATCCATTGTTCAGGATTTTTTAGAATTAATTTTTCTAGTGTAAGATTCAAATTTAGAGTTATTGATTCAATGGACTCATGATTCAAATATACCAAGGGCTCATGAATGGTCAGTCTAAATTTAGTATTTTTAACTCTTTCAATATATATGGGTACAATTTTACATTTGAACTTTTTGACAAATTGAGCAGGAATAGTTGTAGTGAAAGCTTCATGTTTAAAAAAATTAGTTTTAATGCCCTGTGACACTCTTTGATCAATCATTAAGGCTATAGATGTCTTTTTCTTAAAAAATGAAAGTAACTGTCTGGTTCCTGAAATTCCTTTTTTTATTTGATTTTTGCAAATGTATTTTTTTCTAATTTTTTCCATTATAAAATTTAAAAATTTATTATTAAGCGGCCTATACACAGCCGCTAAATTAATACCTGACTTCTCAATTTGCATTGCCATTAACTCAAAATTATTAAAATGTCCTGAAATGAATATTACTGGTTCATTGCTTTCTTTAATTTTATTTAAGATTTCCTGTCCTTTAATTTCAATATTGTTTTCAAACTTAGACCTTCGAAAATCTTTTATAAAAATATATTCAGCAAGAATTCTGCCATAATTGTTCCACATTTTTTTTGTTATTTCCCCCACTTCACGTTGTGATAAATCTGGTAAAGCTTTTAATATGTTTGATTTAATTAGATTTTTAGATCTAAAAAGAGGTCCAATTAAAGATATAATTTTACCAGAAAGATATGATGCAAAACTTAATCCCAAAATTTTAAATAATACAAATAGTATTGATATGATTAAAAATTGAATAAAATATTTAATTGATTTCATATACTTAGCTTTAAATAATTAACTAACTCAATTTCATCTTTAATTTTTAGCTCAACTTGTAAAAATTTAATTTCATCATTTTTATCTGAATTAATTTTTATATAATCTTTTTCTGTAGTTATGACTATTGCATTTAGATTTTTTGCTTCTAATTTTATTCTATCAATATCAATTTGGGTATAATTATAATGATCTGGAAAAATAATTTCTTTTATAATATTAAATTTATTTTTTATTAGTATCTCTCTAAAACTATTAGGATTTCCAATGCCTGAAAAAATTAAATATTTTTCATTAGTATTAAATTCAGCAACATTAGTTGGTTTGAAATAAGACTCAAAAATTTTTATATCTTTATTGTGTTCTTTAATTAATGATTTGAAATTTGAATTATCAATTTGGTTTCCATTGATAAATACAGCATCATATTTTTTAATGCTCTGCATCTTTTCTCTTAAAGGACCTGCGGGCATCAAAAGGCCATTACCAATCCAAACTATGTTATTAAAACATACAAATTTTAAATCATAATCAAGCGCTCTATCTTGAAGTCCATCATCAAAAATGACAACATCAATACCATCTTTTATTGCTCTCTGGAGAGCGACACTTCTATTCCTTAAGCAATATAATTTTGTTTTTTCATTAAGCATTTTTTGCTCATCTATATGATTGGAATAAAATTTTTTAATTGTAGCAGTCTTAAAATTTAAATTACTTAAAATTTGATAAATTTTTATTGTCAGTGGTGTCTTTGCTGTACCACCAACATATATGTTACCTATACAAATTGTTTTAGTTTTTTGATTATTTGTATTTTTTTTTTTAAATTTAAGGAGGTAGTTATTAATAATTAAAAGAAATGTAAGTGGTAATAAACAGTAAGATATAAAACTAGGATGCTTGTAATCCCAAAATTTAGGTTTTTTTAATTTCATTATTTTTAATATAAAAATTTATTTCACTTAAAGTAGAGTTTAAAATTTTATTTCCAAGTTTTTTAATTTTTAATTCTAAATTTTTAGAATTATTTTTACTATTAAGCGCCTTATCAACTTTAAAGGCCAATTGCTTTGAATTTGTAATTTTATTAGACATATTATATTTTTTCAAAAGAGCATAGATTTCATCAAAATTCCAAACATGGGGCCCGTGTAAAATCTTGCAACCGTATCTGGCTGCCTCTAGCGGATTTTGACCCCCGTGCTTGATTATGGATCCACCTAAAAATACAGTTTTGCAAATCTTAAAAAAGGACTTTGTTTGACCAAAAGAATTTACTAGATATATATCTGTTTTTGAATCAATCTTCTTTTTTGAATCATGTATATGAATTTTTAACCCTAGTTTTTTTATTTCATTTATAATTTCTTCCGTTCTATGAATATGCCTAGGTATTATAATGGTTAGTAAATTATTATATTTAACTTTAAGTTTTTTATGAGTTTCTGCGCAAATTTTTTCTTCTTTATAATGTGTACTTGATGCACACCATATTTTTTTCGTTAGAAAAAAATTCTTAACATTTTTATTTAAATTATTTCTATTATTCTCAGTTTGAGTAAATTTTAGATTACCAATATATTTAATTTTTTTGGAGCCAAGAAATTTAAGAAATTTTTTAGATTTAAGATTTGAGGATAAACAAAGATCAAATTTTAAAAAAATATTTTTTGCACTTGATTTAAATATTTTCCATCTTTTAAAAGATTTGTCTGTAATTCTTGCATTCATTAAAATCAATTTTACAGACTTTTTTTTAATATTATTAATCATATTTGGCCAAACTTCAGAATCTATAAAAATCGCAACTGATGGTCTCCAATAGTTTAAAAATTTATTAGTATGATGATTAGTATCTATTGGAAAAAATTGATGAGTTGTTTTTTTTAATTTTAAATTTGATAAAATATTTGAAGAGCTTAATGTATTTGAGGTGATCAAAATTTGTTTTATATCATTTTTTTTTTCTAATCTTTCTATCAAGGGTATTATACTTAATATTTCGCCAACACTTGCTCCATGAAACCATATTAGTTTCCCTTCAATCTTTTTTTTTGTATAAACGCCAAACTTTTCTTTAAATCTCGTGATATGCTCTTTTTTTTTAAATAATCTAATTAAAATGATTATAGGAGACAATAAAAGAATTAAGTTTGTTAGTGCTCTATAGATAAAAAACATTAAACTTTTCTAATTTGTTTTTCATAGAACATTTTATAAACTGGTGAGTTTTTTAATAATTCTTCGTGCGTTCCTTCTCCTGCAACCTTTCCTGAGTCTATTACGTAGATTTTGTCTGAATTTAAGATTGTTGATAGCCTATGCGCTATAACAATTGTTGTTCTATTTTTTGTTAAAAAGTTTATGGCCTCTTGAATTTTGCTTTCAGTTTCTGCATCCAATGAAGAAGTTGCCTCATCTAAAAGAATTATTTGACTTTTCTTTAACATTGCTCGGGCTATAGATAATCTTTGTTTTTCGCCCCCAGACAACCTTGTTCCATTTTCACCAATAATTGTTTCGTATTTATTAGGTAGTTTTTCTATAAATTCACTTGCATAAGAGTTTTTTGCTGCTTCTTCAATTTCCTCTTGAGTGGCATTTAAATTAGCATAAGCAATATTATTTCTAATAGTATCATCAAATAGAGTCGTATCTTGACTTACTAACGAAATATTTTTTCTTAAAGATTTGATTGTGGATTTATAAATTGACTGATTATCAATCTCTATATCACCTGAATTAATGTCATAGAATCTTGGGATTAAATTTAATATTGTAGATTTACCAGCACCGCTATGACCTACTATCGAAGTCATCTTTCCACCTAATATCTTTAAGCTAACAGAATCTAAGGTGTTTTTTGACCTTTCATCATCATATTTAAAAAAAACATTTTTGAACTTAATGTCACCTTTGTTGATCTTAATTTCTAAATCATTTTTACTTTCAGTAAGTTTGGATTTTTCATCAATAATAGGCAATATTCGAACTGCAGCTGAAATACCTTGGCTGATTGTAATATTCATAGTAGCAAGTGACCTAACAGGTTGATACGCCAACATCATTGCCGCTAGGAATGAAAAAAAATTATTAACTTCTATCTCATTTTTTAAAACAAGCTTTCCCGAATAAAAAATTAATATTGCAATCATAATTCCTGTGAGAGTTTCCATTATTGGTGAAGATCTAACGAAGACAGTAGCAATTTTTTTGTTTTTTTCTTTTACATCATTTATGAATTTATCTGCTCTTTCATTTTCATGCTTTTCTTGTTGAAATATTTTAATAAGTTTATGGTTTTTAAAAAGTTCTATTAGGTAAGTATTAAGAATTCCAGCTTTTACCATTTGTTCAGTTGCAACTTTTCCAATTCTTTTTCCTAAAGTTTTAGCGGCGAGTGAAGCCAAAGGAATCATTATAATTGCTATCAAGGAAAGTTTCCAGTTTTGAAAAAACATAACCATAAGAAGACCTACTAAGGTTAAACTATCTTTAAATAAGTTAAGAATAGTAGTAACAATTAAATTTGTTATTTGAGCAACATCATTGGTTAAGACAGAAATAAATTTTCCAGTATGTTCACCATCAATTAATTTTGTATCAGCGGAAATTAGATTACCCAACATATCACACTGTAAATCTTTTCTCACTTCTTCGGAGACTCCTATCATTATAACCTTTGCCACATATAGAGATAAGCCTTTTGTTGCAAATGCAATAATAATACAAATTGGAATAATAATTATAAGCGCCTGATCTTTTTCAATAAATATTTTCTTTATTGCTGGATCTAAAAGATATGCAATTGCAGAAGTGCTTCCAGCAACTAATAGAGCAAAAAATAAAGATAATGATATTTTTTTTATGTATTTTTTTGTGTACTCAAAATAAAGTCTTTTTAAAATATCTATTTTTTTCATTAATGTCTTAAACTTTCCCTACTAGAATATTCAATAAAACAATTGCACCAAGTAGATTGTTAGTTTTGAAAATTTTTAAACTGTTTTTCGAATCTTTAAAATCAAAATTATAAATTTGATATAAAAATAAATGTAATATTGGAATAGTTAAACAAAAATAAAACATTGAATTAAACTTCATTAAAAAACCTATTGTAATTAGAGACACTATAAAGATTGAATAGCATATTATTAAAAATAATTTCGGATTTTTTTTAAACTTTATTGAGGTTGATTTTACTCCTATTATTTCATCATCCTTAATATCTTGATATCCATATATTGTGTCGAAACCTAGTGTCCAAAATATGGCTCCTATATAAAGTATTATCGGTACTAATTCTATTTGATTTGCAATGCAAACCCACCCAAGAATTAAACCATAATTAAAAGTAATTCCTAAAAAAAGTTGTGGCCAGTATGTATATCTTTTCATTAGTGGATAGCTGAATGCTAAAGGCATGGAGCCTAAAGCCAATATAATAGTATAAGCATTGAAATTTAATAAAACTAATAGTGCGGTGAAGCACAAAAAAATTACATAGGTTAAGCCAAGTTTTATAGACATCTTCCCTGAAGCAATAGGTCTGTTTTTTGTTCTAGAGACTTTTTTATCAAACTCTTTATCCAGAATATCATTAACAATACACCCGGCAGAACGCATTAAGACTGAACCTAAAAAAAACAAGCTTAGATAAAAAAAATAATAATTAAGATTATTTGAAAAATCATAAGCTAGCGTCAAACCCCATGTACATGGCCAAAATAAAAGCATAAAACCGATTGGTTTTTTTAATCTTGTTAATTCAATAAAGAGATTTATTTGTTTCATAATAATTTACTTGTAAATAACAAAGGCTAGTTTCATAATCAAACTGATTCGTATGAATATAGATTACACAGTAACAGCACTAATGTTTCCAGCTATTCCTCTACTAATGAATATCTATAGCAATAGATTTCATTCACTTAGTAAGCTAATTAGACAATTACATGATGAACATGTGTACGAAAACCATATTCCGCCTGAGTGGAAAAAGCAGTTTATGAATTTAAGTGGAAGAATTGTTTTATTAAAGTGGACAATTATGTTTGCTGCGTTTGGTCTTTTATTTAATTTATTAACAGTTTTTGCTCTTTACTTAAATGAGATTTTTATTGCAAGAATAATTTTTGGTTCTTGTTGTTTATCAATGATGATTTCGATCATTGTTTTCTTGAGAGAAATACATGTATCAACAAATGCATTAAAATTACATATGTCTGATATGGATGTTGATTTGTACTAATTAGGAATAATTATAGCAGGACCTAAAATTTTTCTTTCCTCTAAATCTTTATGAGCCTGGACAACATTATCTAATTTATATTTTTTAAATATTTTTATTTTTACTTTTCCTGAACTAATTTTTTCAAACATTGTTTTAGAGGCTTCATCCAGCTCATCAGTTGTTGCAAGATACTGCTGCATTGCAGGTCTGACAAGGTACAAACCTTTAGGTTGCATCATTTTAGGAACATTAATATCTGATAAGGGTCCTGAAGCATTTCCAAACGAAACCATCATTCCTCTTATTGAAAGACATTCTAGAGAACCTTCTAATGTGTCCTTACCCACACCATCATAAACTACTGGAACTCCTTTACCGTCAGTAATTTCTAAAACTTTTTTTGCAAAGTTATCTTTGTTGTAATTAATAACATGATCATAGCCATTATCTTTAGCTATGTTTATTTTTTCATCCGATCCAACTGTCCCTATTACATTGCAGCCTAAACTTTTTGCCCATTGCCCAAAAATTTGTCCAACACCTCCAGCCGCAGCATGAAATAAAATTGTTTCTCCAGATTTAACAGGATAAGTTTTGTGTAAAAGATAAAATGTAGTTAACCCTTTTGTCATTAAGGTTGCGGCCACTTCAAGATCGATATTATCAGGAATTTTTACTAAATTTTTAGTTGGGTAGTTTCTATGAGATGAGTATGACCCTAAAGGAATACCTGCGTAAGAAATTTTGTCACCATTTTTAAAATCTTTAATATTCTTGCCTACTTCAGTAATTATACCAGCACCTTCCAAACCTAAACCAGAAGGAAGTTTTAATGGATAGAGCCCTGACCTATGATAAGTATCTATATAATTAAGTCCAATTGCCTTATGTTCAATAGTTACCTCATCAGGTCCTGGTTTGCTTAAAGTTATATTTTTAATTTCTAAAACTTCTGCACCACCTGTTTTATTTATTTCTACAGCTTTCATATTTTATTTTACAAATGTACCATTATGATAATCTTGTACTGCTTGCAAGATCTCTGCTTTAGTATTCATTACAAATGGACCGCCTCTTGCAATAGGCTCACCAATTGGTTTACCGGATATCACTAAAAATTTAGCTTTAGTTAAGCTAGATATTTTCAACTTTTCACCTCTAGTTAGAATAATTAAAGTAGAATTTTTAACTTGGTCATGATTTTGATCTCCAACCTTAATTTCTCCATCAATTAAGTAAATTAACGAGTTATGTGTTGAAGGAAGATCAAAATTAAACTCTTTACCTTCTTCAATCTCCACATCAAAATAAACCGGTTCAACGTTGTGGCCTTTAACAGGTCCTTCTGCATTTTGAAATTTTCCAGCAATTACTTTAATTGTTTTATCATCATCTTTATGAGTGCTCATTTTATCTGCATCAATATAAATATATTCAGGTTTATTCATTTTTAATTTTGCAGGCATATTTATCCACAATTGAAACCCATGAAGTTTACCTTCTGTCATTGCAGGCATTTCAGAATGAATTATTCCTCCACCAGTTTTCATCCATTGAACATCCCCTGAAGACATCCTACCTTTAGCTCCAGTGCTATCCTCATGTTCAAATTCACCACTCAACATATAAGTAACTGTCTCAATCCCTCTGTGAGGATGGGGAGGGAAGCCCCCAATATAATCATCTTTATTTTCAGAGCCAAACTCATCCAGCATTAAAAAAGGATCATGATAATCAATAAGATGAGTGCCAATACTTCTCTTTAATTTAACTCCAGCACCATCTGATGCTGCAACCGGTTCAATTATTTTTTCTACTTCGATTTGACTCATATTTATGTACGATTACCTTTAATCAAAAAATAAACTCCACCAATTAAAAGAAATATTTGTTCACTAGTAAATAGTTTTGTTGTGATGAACCAGTCTGGGTGTGCAATAGCAAATATATTAATCATCATAATAACAATCATTAATCCAGCTAGCCTTGTCAGTAAGTTTCCAAAAGGATTTTTAATAAAGCCACCAATGATTAATATTAATCCTGCTGATAACTCTGATAAAGCAACCAAAGATGCTAGTGCAGGTGATAAGTTAAAATAATCAATTAATCCTTGAGGAGGTAAGGGAAATTTACCTAAACCATGAATTATAAAAGCTATTCCTATTCCAAATCTAAAAATTAAAGAGGCTAATGCATCTATATTTGAAAAAAAATTATTAACTTTATTGTTTAAATTTTGCATTCCATCCTTTATTTTTTGTTATGTGATCCGTCACAAAATGGCGGATTGTTAGTTTGTTTGCAAGTACAAAAAAACATTTTTTTAGTGTCTTCAGCCTTGTATGCCAGAGGTGTAAACTCTGTACCTTTATGTGATCCGTCACAAAAAGGTTGCTTTGCACTTTTTCCACATGAACACCAATAATAAGATTTATCTTTTTCAACTTCAACAGCGATTGCACTATCGCCCGCTCGTTCTCCTTTAGTCATATTTACCCTTTCAATTTATTTGACTTGTACATAATGCTTTGTTATCAATAATGCAATAACGCATAATAATCATACTAGTATATAAAAACATACCATGAAAAACTTAATAGATTGTCCAGCAGAAAGAGCAGTTTACTTCCTTGGAGGTAAATGGAAAATTAGGATCTTGTTTGGTTTACTACAAAGAAAAAAAATGAGATTTGGTGAGTTTAAAAAAGCATTGAAGACCATTACACAACAAATGCTATCTAAACAACTTAAAGAATTAGAGGCTGATGGAGTAGTTAATAGAAAAGTCATTCAAATAATGCCACCAAATGTTGAGTATTCACTTACAGAATTTGGTCTTTCAGTTATGCCAATATTAAAATCTTTTTCTGAGTGGAATAAAAGAAATACACGAACCATTTCAGTAAAATTAAATAAAAACTTTGAAGAAAACAGAATTAGATAATTTTAAGTAACTGTTTTAAGTCTTTAATTTCATTTTTAGGTTTGTAATCAAGGTTGTCGAAAATATTATTATTTCTATTTACCCAAATGGAGCTATAGCCATAATTTCCACCACCAGACACATCCCAAGTGTTTGCACTCAAAAATACAACTTCTTCTTTTTGTATTTTGTATTTTTTAATTGGCATGCCATAAACTTTTGAATCTGGTTTATAAATTCCTACTTCCTCAATTGAAAAAATATCATCAAAAATATTTTTTAAATTATTACTCTTAACTAATTCGTTAAGAAGAGCGGGTGTCCCATTAGAAAGAATCCCTAGTTTATAGTTTTTATCTTTAAGGTTTTTTAAAACATCAGGTACCTCTGAAAAAGTAGAAAGTATTTTATAAAGATCTAATAACTCACTTCTCATAGAAGGATCTATTTTAAATGCTTCCATTGATTTATCTAAACTGTCTTCTGTAACTTGCCAAAAGTCTTTATGTCTATTCATTAAACTTCTAAGCCAAGTGTATTCTAATTGAGTGGTTCGCCAGTAATTTGCAAAACCTTCCCATTTATCACCAATCTTATCTTTGCATTTTTCAGCTGCAGAATTGACATCAAATAAAGTGCCATATGCATCAAAAATTATTGCTTTAATATTTTTCATAAATTAAATTAAACTTAATGAGTAATATTAGATTATTTTTCAAAGAAAGTTTATCACTTAATTTAACAGCTAAACTTGACAAATCACAATCACATTATGTAAACAAAGTAATGAGAGTTAAGGTGAGTGAAGTTTTCTCTTTATTTAATACTAGTGGTGAATGGGAGGCAAAAATTTTAACTTTATCTAAAAGCATAGTCGAATTTAATATTACAAAACAATTAAGACAAAAAGAAAATACTAAAGAATTATGGTTAGCTTTTTCACCCATTAAAACAAATTATTTTAACTTCATGATTCAAAAAGCAACAGAATTAGGAGTGACTAAATTTTTACCAATAATTTTTGATAGAACGATAGTTAGAAAAATTAATAAAGAAAGGTTAGAAAAAATAATTATAGAAGCTGCTGAACAATCCAATAGAATTAACGTTCCATCTATTGAAGAGCCAAAGTCATTAAAAAGTTTTTTAAATAATGAAAAAATGGATTTAATATTTACAGATTTAAATTCTCAAAATAAAAAATTAAATTTAGGTACATTAACTGGTAACCCAACCTGCGTTATTATTGGTCCAGAAGGTGATTTTTCAGAAGAAGAAAGAGAGCAGATTCTCTCATTTAAGGATGTTCAACCAATTAAAATAAATGAGAACATATTAAGGTCTGAAACAGCTGTAATTTCAGCGTTATCAATTGTAAATTATGCATTAAATTGATATTTTGTCGCTAAAACAAAAGTGTAATTTTTAAAAAGACACTTTATATAGAGTGTAACAAATGAAAAAATTTATATTTACAATTCTAGCAACTATTTACACAACTAGTTCTTTAGCCAATCAACCTAAAGAATGGCAATTAGGATTTCAAAATCCAGCCTCTGATGGAATGAGAGATATTGTTAGTTTTCATAACAATATTCTACTTCCGGTAATTATTGCTATCACTGTTTTTGTTTTATTTCTTATGATTTATACATGCATAAGATTTAGAGCATCAAAAAATCCAGTTCCATCAAAAACTACTCACAATGTTGCAGTAGAAGTTTTGTGGACATTAATTCCGTGTTTAATTTTAATCGTAATGGCAGTCCCATCATTTAAACTTTTATACAAGCAAGATACGATCCCAAAAGTTGATGTAACAATTAAAGCTACTGGTTATCAGTGGTACTGGGGATACGAATATCCTGACGAAAATATTATTTTTGAATCGTACATGATTAAAGAAGAGGAATTAAAAGAAAATCAACCAAGACTATTGACTGTTGATAATGAAATCGTTGTTCCAGTTAATAAAGTTGTTAAAGTTTTAATTACTGCAAACGATGTGTTGCATGCTTGGGCGCTACCATCCTTTGGAGTTAAAAGAGATGCGGTACCAGGAAGAATAAATGAAACCTGGTTTAAAGCTGAAAAAGTAGGAACATATTATGGTCAATGCTCTGAGTTATGTGGAATAC
>Ga0307986_10001399_pt1 | contig 17500 bp, 11 predicted proteins | sample EllFjometageno82_FD_203170 | JGI IMG/M metagenome (GOLD analysis project Ga0307986, IMG submission 203170) | Marine microbial communities from Ellis Fjord, Antarctic Ocean - #82 | ecosystem: Environmental > Aquatic > Marine > Unclassified | place: Southern Ocean | collected 2014-10-09
AATAAAACAAAACAACAATTAAATTAAATTAAATTATGGCAACAGGAACAAACGCAAAGATTAAAGAACTAAAGGGTATTAAACCTGAAAGAATAACTGAAGAAGAATTAAAGAAAGTTCAAGGAGCAGTTAACACCATGAACAGGGCTCAATTAGAGATTGGTTCTATGGAGTTGAAAAAACACGAAATGATGCATCAACTAGCCGCTGTCAAAGAGGACTTAAGTGGATTACAAGCCGAACTACAAAAAGAGTATGGCACGATTGACGTAAATATTCAAGACGGAACAATTAACTACTCGGAAAATGGCGAAGCTGATAAGAAAGATTAGTATCGGAGCAAACTATAAGAATGACGCTATGCACTATGCCGTGGGGCAAGAAGTGTATGGTGGTCATACTATATGCGATATTATAGAAGGAGAAACAAAATTCTCTATCTACATTAAGAAAAAGAACGACGTACTGCCTTGGAAGGATTTTAACAAGAACATGGCAGTGTCAGTTGAATACAACCTCGAATACTAATGAAAAGTGTCCACGACTTTGTTGTGACGCCAAGAGGAGAGAGATACAATAACACCAAGAAACTAGATGGTGGAGAGCTAATCTTAAATACTGAGATTCACAATCATCAGTATGTCAATAGAGAAGCTGTTGTCGTGTCAACCCCGATTGTTGGTCATGCGGAAATCAAGGCTGGTGACACCGTCTTAGTACATCACAATGTTTTTAGGAGATGGCACAACGTAAGGGGTGAGGAGAAGAATAGTAGGAGCTATTTTAACGAGTCCACTTACTTCATAGCCAAAGATCAAATCTTTTTATACAAGAGAGACGGGAAGTGGATTTGCCCTAAAGGGTATTGCTTCGTCGCTCCACTAAAGGCTACAGATCAATTTAACGTTGAATCTGAAAAACCACTACAAGGCATCGTCAAATATTCTGACGGTACAGTTGAAGTAAACGATCTAGTTGGTTTTAGACCAAGTAGTGAATACGAGTTTATCGTTGATGGCGAGAGACTATATCGAGTTTTATCTAATTTTATTACAATCAAATATGAACATCAAGGAAACGAAGAGGAGTATAATCCTAGCTGGGCACAAAGCGGTGGAGGAGTTAATCAAGGTAGCTAAAGAAGCTATTGTAACAGACTCTGAGGACGATTTAACAGCTGACAAGCTAAAGAACGCCGCCGCTTCAAAAAAACTAGCTATATTCGATGCATTTGAAATACTTAATAGGATTGAAGAGGAGGAGAACTTGTTGGAAGGAAAAGTAATAGAAGACGTGAAGGATAAAACCTTTAAAGGATTCGCTGAAGGTAGATCTAAATGATCTACGAACAAACATTAGTAAAAACGGTTGAACCGATAAAGAACACTACTATCCACAGAATGAATAAGGGTAAGAAGTGGAAGTACGGGTATGATAAAGAACATGATTTAATCGTGCTTTCTCGCAGTGGTCAGATAGGGGAAATCATAGAGATACAAAACCTAGTCATCGCTCTACCTAAGGTGCCTAAGGATGTATATAAGGATGCGAAGGATAAATGGGTTAGATTTGCTCAACCGAAGGAATTGGAGCGCTTAAAGAACATCTTTGATTGGCGTGCTTACCCAGAGGATCAAAAGGACCAATGGCACGATTATATAGATGAGGAGTTTAGGAGGAGAGAAGAAGGTTTTTGGTTTACAAATGATGGTAAACCAGTTTGGATAACAGGTACTCAGTATATGTACTTGCAATGGAGTAAGATTGATGTTGGAGCGCCTGACTTTAGAGAAGCAAACAGATTGTTCTTTATATTCTGGGAAGCTTGTAAAGCTGATAAAAGATGTTATGGTATGTGTTACCTTAAAAATAGAAGATCTGGATTTTCTTTTATGTCGTCAGCAGAAACAGTTAACTTAGCCACTCTTGCGAGTGATAGTAGATATGGAATCTTATCTAAATCTGGAGCTGATGCTAAAAAAATGTTTACCGACAAAGTTGTCCCTATATCAATTAACTACCCATTCTTTTTTAAACCTGTACAAGATGGTATGGATCGCCCAAAATCCGAGCTTGCTTATCGTGTACCCGCTAGTAAGTTTACTAGAAAGAAGATCACGGCGAATGAGAAGTTAGAAGACATACAAGGACTAGATACAACGATTGACTGGAAGAACACTGGAGACAATAGTTATGATGGTGAGAAATTAGCACTACTAGTGCATGATGAGAGTGGTAAGTGGGAGAGACCAGATAACATACTAAATAACTGGAGAGTTACAAAAACTTGTTTAAGATTAGGATCGAGAATTATCGGTAAGTGTATGATGGGATCAACATCAAATGCTTTGGATAAAGGAGGGGAGAACTTTAAGAAATTATACAACTCATCAGATGTCACAAAACGAAATAGAAATGGTCAGACAAAGTCTGGCTTATACTCTCTTTTTATCCCAATGGAGTGGAACTACGAAGGATTTATTGACGAGTACGGAGTTCCAGTCTTTACTACTCCTGATATCGATAGATTCGCGCCAGACGGTGAATTAATAGACGTAGGTGTAATAGATAATTGGCAGAATGAAGTTGATGGTTTAAAGGATGATTCAGATGGATTAAATGAATTTTACCGTCAGTTCCCAAGGACAACAGAGCATGCTTTTAGAGATGAGACAAAAGGAAGTATATTTAATCTCGTTAAGTTGTACGAGCAGATAGATTATAACGAGGAGATGAAAAGCAGTTTAGGAGTTACTCAAGGTAATTTCCAATGGGTGGATGGAATCAAAGATTCCCAAGTAATATTCTATCCAGATAGAAAAGGTAGGTTTAAAGTTAGCTGGGTTCCGCCTCAACAATTACAAAACAATGTCGTGCTAAAGAATGGTATTAAACACCCGGGCAATGAGCATATGGGTTCTTTCGGATGTGATAGTTACGATATATCGGGGACAGTAGATGGAGTTGGATCTAAAGGAGCTTTACACGGGTTAACTAAATTCTCAATGGAAGATGCTCCGGCTAACAGTTTCTTTTTAGAATACCTATCAAGACCTCCAACAGCCGAGATGTTCTTTGAAGATGTTCTAATGGCTTTAATCTTTTACGGGATGCCAATATTAGCAGAGAACAATAAACCACGTCTATTGTATTATTTAAGGCGAAGAGGATACAGAGGGTTTAGTATGAATAGACCGGATAAGCTATGGAACAAGTTATCTGTAGCGGAAAAAGAAGTTGGTGGGATACCCAATTCAAGTGAGGACATAAAACAAGCACATGCCGCTGCGATCGAGATGTATATTCAAGATCACGTAGGCATTAAGCAGGATGGAACTCATGGAGATATTTATTTCAATGAGCTTCTAAACGATTGGACGAAGTTCGATATAAACAAAAGAACAAAGCACGATGCATCTATAAGTTCTGGGTTAGCTATCATGGCTAACAACAGGCATTTATATAGACCAAATGCACTGGTTGAAAAACCCAAATTAAATATAAACGTTTCTAGATATTCAAACACTGGAAACAATTCACAAATAATCAAGTAATAAATATGGCAGAGTCTGGCATTAAAAATTATTTCCCAAGTCAAACAGTTAGCGATGCTGAGAAGTTAAGTTATGAGTATGGGTTAAAAGTAGGTAAAGCTATAGAGCAAGAATGGTTCAATAGCGACGGTAGTTCTAGTAGGTATGGATCTAACCACAACGATTTTCATAATTTAAGATTGTACGCTCGAGGCGAGCAATCTGTTCAAAAGTATAAGGATGAGTTATCGATCAACGGTGATTTGTCCTATCTTAATTTAGATTGGAAACCTGTTCCAATTATCTCTAAGTTCGTAGATATAGTTGTCAACGGTATAACTGAGAGAACTTACGATATCAAAGCTTATTCACAAGATCCGTTTGGTGTTAAAGAGAGAACTGATTATATGCAGAGCGTTCTTGATGATATAAAAGCAAAGCCATTCATAGATCAAGCCGCTGCTTTAGGCGTAGACGCTTCTAGCAGTAATTTAAAAGGAGAGGAGTTACCAGAGAATAAAGAGGAGTTAAACCTCCACATGCAATTAACGTACAAGCAGTCTATAGAGATAGCCGAAGAACAAGCCCTTAATACTTTGTTTGATGGTAATAACTACGAATTAATTAAAAAGCAATTCTATTATGATCTAACTGTTTTGGGTATTGGAGCTGTTAAAACATCTTTTAACACTTCTGAGGGAGTTGTTATTGATTATGTTGACCCAGCTAACTTAGTGTATTCTCGTACTGACTCACCTTATTTTGATGATATATATTACGTTGGTGAGACTAAGAATATTCCAGTAAATGAATTGGTTAAGCAATTTCCACACTTAACGCCTGAGGATTTAGAGGAAATCCTAGCGAACAACTCTGCTACTCGTAAGCGTGGACAGAACAGTGGGGATGACGCTAACACAATCCAAGTAGTGTTCTTCAATTACAAAACCTACATGAATGAGGTTTACAAGGTTAAGGAGACAGCTTCGGGTGCTGATAAAATTATTTCGAGAGATGACCAGTATAATCCGCCAGAGGACAAAGAAGGAGGTTATGGTAGAATGCTAAGGTCTATAGAGTGTCTTTATGAAGGAGCCATGATACTAGGTACTGAGAAGCTACTTAAGTGGGAGCTAGCTAAAAATATGATGAGACCTAAGAGTAATTTTACTAAGGTAAAAATGAATTACTCTATAGTAGCACCTAGAATGTATAACGGCAAGATAGATTCACTTGTGAGAAGGGTTACTGGTTTCGCTGATATGATCCAGTTAACTCATTTGAAATTGCAACAAATAATGTCTAGAATGGTTCCTGACGGTGTCTATTTAGATGCAGACGGTTTGGCTGAGATTGATTTAGGTAACGGAACAAACTATAACCCACAAGAAGCTTTAAACATGTACTTCCAAACAGGATCTGTTATCGGAAGGAGCTTTACTAGTGATGGTGACATGAATCCAGGCAAAGTACCTATCCAAGAGATAACGTCTGGATCTGGTGGTAATAAAATGCAAGCTTTGATTGGTACATACAACTACTACCTACAAATGATAAGAGATGTAACTGGACTCAACGAAGCTAGAGATGGAAGTACTCCAGATGCTAATGCTTTAGTTGGGGTTCAGAAGTTGGCAGCGGCGAATTCAAATACAGCAACTAGACACATACTACAAGCTGGGTTATTCTTAACAGCAGAAACAGCTGAGTGTTTATCTTTGAGGATATCTGATATTATAGAATACTCCCCAACAAAAGACGCTTTCATCCAAGCGATTGGAGCTAGTAATATAGCTACGCTGGAAGAGATGTCGGGACTTCACCTACATGACTTTGGTGTATTTATAGAATTACAACCAGACGAGGAGGAGAAGCAGTTATTAGAGAACAACATACAAGTAGCTTTGCAACAGCAAACTATAGATCTAGAAGATGCGATAGATGTAAGGAACGTTAGGAATTTAAAACTTGCAAATCAATTTCTAAAGCTTCGTAGGAAGAAGAAGATGGAAAAAGATCAGAAAACTCAGAAAGAGAACATGGAACAACAAGGCCAGATAAATCAGCAAGCAGCTCAAGCAGCAGCTCAATCTGAAATACAAAAAAACCAGGCGATATCACAAACTACCATGGAGTTGGAGCAAATGAAATCTCAACTGAAAATGCAAGAGCAGCAGGCAGAAGCTAATCTCAAGAAAGAGTTGATGAAAGTGGAGTTTGACTACAACATGCAGTTAAAAGGGAATGACACTAGCGAGCTAGCTAATAGAGATAGAGAGAAGGAAGATCGTAAAGACCAAAGAACTAAGATACAGGCGAGTCAACAAAGTGAGTTGATTGACCAAAGAAACAACGCGGGAACACCTAAAAACTTTGAGTCCTCAGGTAATGATATACTAAGTGGGGATTTCAATTTAAATGCGTTCAACCCTAAATAGGGATTTATTAATTATTATATTATATTATGGAAGAAAATGAAGAAGTAGTTGAAGAAACTACACAAGTAGAGCAGACTAACTTTGATAGCGCTGGCGATGACAGTGTTATTAAAATAGATCTCTCAAAACCCCCAACACCAAAGGAAGATGAAACTAAAGAAAGTGACGCTGACAACAGCGGAGTGGTTGATGGCGTTGAAAATGCCGACGCCACACAAAAACAAGAAGAAGTACAGCCGGAAGTTCAAACACAAGAAACTACAGTATTAGAAGAGATTACCGAAGAAGAAGTCATTGAGGTAGAAGAACAGGTTATAGAAGCTATAGCTGAAGCTGAGGCTACGGGAGAAGCTCTACCTGAGAACATCCAAAAATTAGTGGATTTCATGAGTGAGACCGGTGGGGATATAAATGACTACGTGCAGCTGAACCAAGATTACAGTAAGCTTGACGACCAAGATATCTTGAGAGAATATTACAAACAAACTAAACCCCACTTGGATAGTGAGGAAATAAACTTCCTAGTAGAAGACACATTTACTTACGATGAGGATGTGGATGATGATAGGGAAATAAGAAGAAAAAAATTAGCGCTTAAAGAGCAAGTTGCCAGCGCTAAAAGCCACCTAGACGGGCAAAAGTCTAAATACTATGAAGAGATCAAAGCTGGATCGAAGCTCACAACTGAGCAGCAGAAGGCGGTTAATTTCTTTGATAGGTACAACAAGGAGTCTGAAGTAACTCAAAAAGCAGCAGAGGCACAAAAATCTACTTTCTTAGATAAGACTGAACAAGTTTTTAACGACAAATTCAAAGGTTTTGAATATAACGTCGGGGATAAGAAATACAGATTTAACGTCAATAATGCTGGAGAGGTTAAGGATACACAAAGCGACATCAACAATTTTGTCAAAAAGTTTTTGAACAAAAACAATGAAATGTCAGATGCTAAGGGTTATCACAAATCTCTCTACACAGCTATGAACGCTGATGCTGTTGCAAAACACTTTTACGAACAAGGCAAAGCAGATGCTATGAAAACTAGTATTGCAAGCGCTAAGAACGTAGATATGAACCCAAGGCAAAGTCATGGGAGTATCGAGGCAGGTGGATTAAAATTTAAAGTGTTGGGCGATAACGCTTCAACATTTAAGTTTAAAAACACTAAATTTAAAAAATAATTTAAAAAAAATTAATTATGGCAATTACGGGAGTAGGGTCAGCTGGTTTAACACCAGCGCCTAGAAAACAAACGTTAGCTTCAGCATATTTAGACTTCACGACTACAGATGGTAGTGGAGCTGATGGTTGGGCACAACAATATTTACCAGATCTTATGGCGGCAGAAGCAGAGGTGTTCGGAAACAGAACAATCTCAGGATTTCTTTCACAAGTAGGAGCTGAAGAGTCTATGACAGCTGATCAGGTAGTTTGGTCTGAGCAAGGTAGATTACATTTATCATACAAAAACTGTACGGTGTCAACTAACACTATTACTATAGTAAACGAAATTAACGGACACGCTTCAGTGAGTACTCATGGTATTCGCCCAGGTGATATGGTTTTAGTTTCTGATGCTAACGGAACTGCACAAGCATTCGTTGCTTCTGTTGGAGCTGATAACATAGTAGTTTTACCTTACAAGCATGCTAATTTAGCAGGAGCTGGAATCGCAAGTACTACTAACGTTAGCGTTATGGTTTATGGTTCTGAGTATGTTAAAGGAGCAGTTGGAAGAGATGGAGCTAATGCGCCAGCATTCCAACAGTTTGACAACAAGCCAATCATCATTAAAGATAAGTATGAGATCTCTGGATCTGACGCTTCTCAAATTGGTTGGGTTGAAGTATCTGGTGAAGACGGACAAAATGGTTACTTATGGTATTTAAAAGCTGAAGGTGATACAAGAGCTCGTTACACGGATTACTTAGAAATGGCGATGATCGAATCAGTTAAAGCAACTGTATCTTTCTCAGCTACTGAAACTGGTGCTACTGGAGTTATTGGTGGTACTGAAGGTTTATTCTCAGCTATCGAGACTAGAGGTAATCAAACTACTGGTGTTACTGGTGTTAACGCTGCTACTGATTTAGCTGAGTTTGACGCTATGTTAGCTGAGTTCGATAAGAACGGTGCTATCGAGGAGAACATGATGTTTGTTAATAGAGCAACTGCTTTAGCGATGGATGACATGTTAGCTTCTATGAATTCTTACGGAGCTGGTGGTACTTCTTACGGGGTATTTGACAATTCTGAAGATATGGCATTGAACTTAGGTTTCTCTGGTTTCAGAAGAGGTTCTTATGACTTCTACAAGTCTGACTGGAAATACTTGAACGACATGGGTACAAGAGGTGGAATGATTGATACTGTAGGTGCTATCCGTGGGGTTGTAATCCCAGCTGGTGTATCTTCTGTGTATGATCAAGCTTTAGGTAAAAACCTTAAGAGACCATTCTTGCATGTACGTTACAGAGCTTCTCAAACTGACAATAGAAAGTTGAAAACTTGGACTACTGGTTCAGTTGGCGCTACTACGTCTGATTTAGATGCAATGGAAGTACACTACTTATCTGAAAGATGTTTAGTTGTACAAGGTGCTAACAATTTCATGTTAATGAACTAAGCACTATTTATATTTAAAGAGTCGGGGCTTCGGCCTCGACCCTTTTATTTTATTAATTATTATTATATTATATTATGGCAAAGAAAAAGAAAGTTGAGGTAGAACCTCAAATCGAAACAATGGAAGAAGTGGTTACAGAATTTTTTGAAGATACTGTAGATATGACTCCAAAAATGAAGGAAAAAGCTGCGGAAATACCAAAGCGAAAAAAGAATAAGTTGGAAATCAAAGATAGGTTTTACATACTGAAGTATGGTAAGTCACCTCTTAGTTATTCGATAAGAACCTCAGGTATAAACTACTTTGACGAGGAGTTAGGATATGAGAGAGAACTTAAGCACACTGCAAACCAAAAGACTTGCTTTGTAGACGAAATGAAAGGCGATCAAAGATTAGAGCACATTATCTTTAGAAACGGAAGTTTATACGTTCCTAAGAACAAAGTTGTTCTACAAGAGCTGTTATCCTTGTACCACCCAATGAAGGATAAGTTGTTCGAAGAAGTTAATAATGAGAAAGCCGCTGTCGAAGAGATTGACTTCTTAGAGATGGAGATAGAAGCTCTTAATGCAGCTATGAATATGGAGGTAGACATGGCAGAAGCTGTTATGCGTGTTGAGGTTGGATCTAAGGTGTCAGACATGAGTTCTAAGGAGCTTAAAAGAGATTTATTATTATATGCTAAGAAGAACCCAAGTTTGTTCTTAGATCTAGTGAAAGACGAGAATGTGATGCTTAGGAATTTTGGCATCAAAGCAACTGAGATGGGTGTTTTGAAATTATCATCTGACCAGCGAGTTTTTTCTTGGGGATCTAATGATAGAAAGCTAATGAATGTTCCATTTGATGAGCATCCTTACTCTGCTTTAGCCGCTTGGTTCAAGACGGATGAAGGAATGGAGATTTACTCCAATATTGAAAAAAGATTAAATTAATCTAACTGTAGATGCGATCGCTCCACGGGGCGATCGTAAACTACAAACTAAAAAGAAATTATGGCAATAAGTATAGATACGGTATATCAGAAGGTTTTGGCTCTAGCCAACAAAGAGCAAAGAGGGTATATAACTCCCCAGGAGTTTAACTTATTCGCCGATATGGCACAAAAAGAAATATTTGAACAATATTTTTACGATGTCAATCAATGGACGAGGCAGCACGGTAATAGCTTAGGTTACTCTGACATGTTGGTAAACCTGCAGGAGAAGATAAGTCTATTTGAATTTACGGCTGTTGGTGACAACGTCACTGTACTTAACAGGTGGGGTGATATTAATTTGGAAAACTCAGCAAACATATATAGGTTGGGCAGTGTTTTTGTTAAGTACCCTGAGAACCGGAGTTATGTCGAGGCAGAGCTAGTTGACGATATGAAGGAGTTCAAGTTGTTGGCTGAAAGTAAATTAACAAGGCACTCTAGAAAAAGACCAGTCTACCTTAGGTATTACAGCAATTATGATAGAATAAAGATATACCCCTACCCAGTAGAGGATGATGGTAGTGATATTGATTTGAACACGAAAGAACGCGACCCGTCAGTAGCTAGTGTCAATGTAGATTCAGTTACTTATATTGGTCAAGCATCTTGGGGCGTTGGGAAATACATGTTTTTTAACGAAGCGGCAATGATAGGTCTGCTAGGAGTGGATTACTCCCATAACGAGGTTTTCAACGTTAAGGTAGTGAGAATTGTTAGCGGTGTTGATGTTGTTGTGTATGATGGTGAGATGGAGTTCTTTGACTCTAGTTCGCCCTCGCTAACTGCTCAGTATGGAGTAGACGGCGGCGTGTCCTCCGCTAGGAAGTATCCCCACTATAATGGGGTAGTAGCTTCAAGCAATTTAAATGCAAAAGCCGGTGACTGGGAGGTAGGAGATACCGTTTATGTTACCTCCAATAGATACTTAGGTGACAACCGTAATGTAAGGGTTGATTACATACGCAACCCGAAGACTCCTAATTGGAGCTACATAATGGTGAATGAAAAAGCCTTGTACAACTCTACGGCATCAATTGATTTTGATCTACACTCAGCTGAAGAGTCTGAGTTAGTTTATAGGATATTAGCACTAGCAGGTATTGCCATCAACAAACCACAACTAACACAAGTCGCGGCTGCATTAGAGCAGGCGAAAGTTCAACAAGAAAAACAATAAATAAATGGGATTATTAGACGGTATGAAGCATAGGGATTATTATCAAGGAAATGACCACGGTAACTATCAATTCACTTCTTTAGATGATATTATAACGCAATTTCAAATTGCTTATGTTGGTGAAGACAAAATAATATCTAAAATTAGAAGGGCTGACATAGCTTTCCATGCGCAAAGAGCTTTGCAAGAGCTCTCGTTTGACACATTTAAATCTACAAAAGCCCAAGAGATAGTGTTACCGCCGTCCCTAAGTATGATACTGCCTCATGACTATGTGAATTACACTGAGATCAGCACGGTTGATAGTAGTGGTATTAAACACCCATTATTCCCTACTAGTGCCACTTCGAACCCATTCAACATAAAACAAGAGTCGAGCGGTGAGTATAGTTTCATACCTGGAGAGCAACTCATTAAAAACCCAGACTTCTCACTGCTTCTGGAAGAGGGTTGGGATTTATCGAGAGGTAGCACTTCTAAAGCTGGCGCTTGGCAGGGCAGCGAACTTATCAATGGCGTGTTTAGTATTAAATATAAAAAAGACTTTGTTGGTATAAGAAACGGGTCACTTAGGTTTGAATCTTACTGGAAAGATTCTCATGGTGTTCTTGGTTGGGGTAAGTCGTATGGTGTTTGGCAGGAAGTAGATGTTGCCCATGCTGATCTGCTTGATTTATCCGCGGTTGGATTGTCTGCTGAGATAATAACCGACAACGTAGGTACCGCTTGTAGGGCTGGTATCGTAAGGGTTGGAGTGTCTTCAGTATCACCGCACATAAGAGCTAGTGAGGACGGCGTTGCTACTATCGGCCCCTACGGTAGTACTCCCAAGCACATAGCAAACGTATATGGATCGAAAAATAAGCAACATGGTATTCATGATAACCCTGATCACTTGGACTTAGGATACGTTGAGTGGAACGATGGGGCCGGTGTTTCTAGCAGGAAAGAATTAAGTGATATACCCGTGGATAAGTTTGATAGTGTTTGGGTTTGGGTGCAAAGTTATGCTCCTTGGCAAAAGCACGCGATATCTAACGCGGCTAACACAGTACATGTTGATTATGATCCCTTGTTACAGCCGTCTAGTGGTCCATATACTAAGTTTAAGAACGGCCAGGGTTGGAATGTGGCTCCTGGATATACAACAGCACCATCCCCTAATGTATCCACATTTATTAGCCCAAGTATTAATATTATCGATGACATAGAGATGGTAACTAGTAGCGCTCCTAATATGCTGAGAGGCACTGCTGACGGTAGATCCACGGCTCAAGCTAATTATAGTGAGTCTACAACGATTAGCGATAACAGTGATGCTTACTGGCCTTTGGATGGCAGTAGGTATGGGTTGGACCCACAGAGCGCCCAGGCTAATGGGTCATTCTACATGGACACTAGGTTAGGTAAAGTTAATTTTAGCTCTAACATTGCTGGAAAAACTGTGATCTTAGATTACATAAGCGATAGTCTTGGTACGGACGATGAAATGCAGGTTCATAAGTTTGCTGAAGAAGCTATGTATAAGTGGATAGCCCATGCTATCTTGGCTACTAGAGCCAACACACCGGAATATGTAGTTCAAAGATTTAAAAAAGAAAGATTTGCAGCCGTTAGAACTGCAAAATTAAGATTATCGAATATTAAGTTAGAGGAATTAACTCAAATTTTAAGAGGTAAATCGAAACAAATAAAACACTAGTACATGCCAGAAATCAAGCATAACTTCATGAAGGGGAAGATGAATAAGGATCTCGACGAGAGACTTATCCCTAATGGAGAATATAGAGACGCGATGAATATACAGGTATCAACGTCAGAGGGTTCTGATGTTGGTACAGTTCAAAATGTACTGGGAAACTCGTTAATCAAAGGTCAGGAGTTTATCGGGGAAAATGCCACTTGTGTTGGTTCTATAGCTGACGAGAAAAACAACAAACTATACTATTTCACAACTAGTACTGAGCGGTTGTTAGCGGAAGAAGATTTTGAAGTTGGAGCAACTGACTTGAACTTTGGCAACGGTTGGACAAACACTACGCATGAGATAGAAGGTGAGGATGTTCCTCTTTACGGGAAGATAAATAGAAACAATATACCACTAGGTGAGTTTGTTGTTGGTACGGAGTACGAGGTTAGCTTCACCGTCAGCAATTATGTCGAAGGCGTTATAAAAGTGAATCTGTACAATGAAACAGGTGATGGCTTTGTTGTGGATCCGTTTGAACCGGAAAATAAAACATACACTTTTAGGAGAAGGGTAGAAGCAGGGGTCAGCACTACCACAACTCACTGGAGTAGGTTTTGGATTCAAGGGTACAGTTCCAGCACACTTTTCACGGGGGATATAAGCAACATATCAGTATCTCTCGTTAAGAATACAATAGTAGAGTATGATGCTGTAAAAAGCTCAATAAGACCTATATTTGTTGATACAGTGGGAGGCGTTTTAAAGTTTGAACCAGATAACATTATAACTGGTATTAATATTATTGATGACCTATTGATCTGGACAGATAACGTTAATGAGCCTAGAAAAATCAACATTAACAGGAGTAAAAAAGGAACACATTATAAAGGCTTGGTGCACACGAGTTTAATTGTTGAGGGGGTTGATAAAGGCCCAATACGAGAAGAACATATAACGGTGATTAAAAAATCACCATCAAAAGCTCCTGGGCTTGGGATTGTGGAGGGATCAGCACAGATGACTGATTTTATAAGTGGTGACCTAGGGACAAATAAAAATTTATTCTATCCAGGTAACACTATTGTTGTTGAGGGTGATGAAATGTGGATTGGTATACAAAATGAAGGCGGAAGTAGTAGTAATGTTGGAACTCCACCTAGCTTAGCTGCGGGAGACATTATTAGATTGTACAACGGTTCTGGTGGACCCGCTCCAGAAGAAGACCACATTGCTAGGCTCTTGATAAAAGAAGTGGCTAGTCCTGGGCAATTCTATTACCCACAGATACAAAATAATTTTAGCACCACATCTATTATAGCATGGTCTCACCAAACAGCTATAAGAGTTTCAGTTTCCACTTTAATCCCACACTCACCAGTAGGTGCAAACAACTATTACTTTGAGTTAGAACAGGGTTTCGAGGGTATATTCGAGCGTAAGTTTCCCAGATTCGCGTGTAGGTATAAGTATGAAGATAATGAATACTCTTCTGTCGGCCCATTCTCTGAAGTGGTTTTTATTCCAAAAGAGTTTAAATACCACCCAACAAAAGCCTATAATGAGGGCATGATTAATGACCTCAAAGAACTAACTCTTAAGAACTTCGTAGCGACGGACATCCCAGATGACGTTGTACAAGTTGATTTGTTATACAAAAATGAATTCTCCCCAAATATCTATGTAATAAAAACCATAGATAAAGGCGATACCTACTGGAATAATGACAACGGTAGGGGTTCGTATGTGGTTCCCACCGAGAACGTGTTTGCACAAATACCTTCCGACCAATTAGTTAGACCGTGGGATAATGTCCCTAAAACCGCTTTAGCCCAAGAAGTTACTGGTAACAGAGTTGTATACGGGAACTATAGTCAAGGGTATGACTTAGTTGATGATCAAGGCGCTAAGATAACGCCTAATATCAACGCTACTCTAGACTCCAGAGCACATGTTCATGGTTCAGGGGAAAGGGGTATTAAGTCACTTAAGTCGCAGAGAACTTACAATGTAGGGATAGTATATGGTGACGAGTATGGTAGAGAAACCCCAGTATTCACGAATGATACAGCGAACCAACTGATAACAAAATCATCTAGCGCATCTGTAAATGCTCTAGCAGTTAGTGTTAATAGCGAGTTTCCTGCTTGGGCGGATTACTATAAGATATTTATTAAAGAAACTTCAAACGAGTATTACAACTTGGCAATGGGTAGGATGTATGATGCTGAAGATAGTAACGTTTGGATATCATTTCCATCGGTGGATAGGAATAAGATAGATGAAGACACATATTTAATACTAAAAAAAGGTGTTGGGAAAGAGAGTAGTGCGATACTAACTAGCTACAGTGCTCCCGAAAACCCTGATGCTAGGTATAAGGTGGTGGCTATAGAGAATGAGGCTCCTGACTTTATAAAAACAGAATACACTTTACTGGCTGAGGTGGGCAAAAAAATAGCTGGTGTAAATCTTTTTGGAGGAGTTGGGGTAAATAACAATGTGGGTTACTATGATCTCGAGAATCCAGCGGAAGGACCTACACCTGGGTCAAAAAGCTTTACAATAGACAAGAAGTGGTGGGAGCAAGTAGGGTCAGCTAACTGGGAGCTTGGATTACCCAGCCTGAAGGATATGTGGGATACTAGGCGTGATTCGGATATGTATGTGTCGTTTTCAAACAGAAACAAGGCATTGGCAGGGAACAGTAGTTGGAGCTCAGCGCCAGTAGCTATGTCTAATAAATATAAGGTGACTAGTGTAGAAGCTATAGATGGTACGAGTGCTCTAACTGGATACTCTGGTCATGACTTATATAGAATAACGATAGACAGTGTAATACCACAAAGCGAATCTTTTCTAACAGACTATCTAGCCACTGGTAACAGTAGTAGTAATTATAGCTATGGAGGTAGACTGCGCCCTCACTTTTACAAAAAAGAAGTGTTGAACAAACCTGAGTTTGACGGTAGATTTTTCGTTAAAATAATAGAAGATGATTTACTTAGTAAATCTCTCCGCATTGATGAAGCTAAGGTTGATTCGGGCTGGGAGGTTACAGAGAAGATATCCAACGTTTACTACCTGCAAGACGGAGCCACAAATAACACCGGTAATACAGCTAGTACCACTCCTGCTCACTGGCAGTCAAACCTAGGCGTTGGAGGGAGATGGTTCGTAGATGAAACATCTTATGCCGGTGGTCAACCAGCTGGGAATGGTCACCCGAAGAAAGCAATTGCCATACAGGACGGTGTTCACTTGAGTGATATAACGAGTAGTAGGTGGTTTGCTAAATTCAATAAAGGCACGGGGGTGGAGGAAACTGTCTACAATATTCCAACGGGAAATTACTACTATCCTGACGTAGAACTTCTTATAGCGAGTGAAGATAGGGGGAGCGGGCAAAGTTGGGGGGCGGCTCTCTTAAGAGGGGCACACGCAGGTCGTTATGTAACGGATGATATGAGCGATTTAAACACAGATGCCTACAAAGATGCTACAGCTACAACAGATAACTCACACACCGGTGGTTTCTTTTTGAGCTTATCGTATAGTGGTATTGACCCGCACACGAACACTATATCATCTGGAGATAGCGCTAATGCTATTGGGGGAGATTTTTGGAATAATTTTAATACTGATAAAAACTGGGTTGTGGGCGAGCAGGGCGGATCAAACTCACACACAGCATCACAAGCCGATGTTGTGAGCAACTTGGCTCCGAACAAGTTATTTAGGTTTGCTGGCGATAATAACGTTTATAAGATAATAGGAGTTACTAAGAGGAGATTATACAATTACATGGGCTCTATGCATTGGGGTGGATTAAAAGGCTTTCCTGGTGGAAATGCGGCTCCATGGTCAGCTGGGTGGTACGACGACCCATATGATCTCAACGGGTTCACTGGGCTAGGAGCCTATGTAACCACTAATAGCTCTAGTGGTTGGGTTAATGGCCCGGTTAATCTAATAGAACCCGTAACATTACATGATCAAGTAAAACAAAAAAATTACACAGACTATGGTTTTGATATAGGCTCTCAAACAAGTGTGCACGAGCAGCATGGCAACATGACAGATGGGCTTAATTGTAGGGTGAACTACTTGATAAACTACGAGGTATTAGATTTTACTGAGAATCCTAGTGTAAGTAATGGGGCTGAAGTCGATATCAGCAGTAACACTATGTTTGCACAAATGGACAACGACACTAGCCGTAGGCTGGAGTTTGTTACCGAGTTTAGCACAACCAAACAGAATAAGCTAACTAAGTTCCCAGCAATTTTCGAAACAGAGCCAAAGGAAGATCTCGGACTTGACATTTATTATGAAGCAACTGGCAGAAACTCAACAAGGATATCACCATCAAACATACACAACCTAGTACCTATTGGAGCGATAATCAGTAACGGCATAGCCACTGCTTCAGGAAGTTTCTCAGGCACATTTGTTTCTAGCATAACGCAGGTTGAGGGGCACTCTAATCTATGGAGAGTTAATTTTTCACAACCAGTAGCGAGTGATTCAGTTGGTTTTGGAGGTAGCGAGTTAAGATTCTACAATGACAATGGAGGTTACTCCACAGCTACACTACAAGCTGTGATAAATCCAGCTGGGACGAATGGGTCTACAGTTATAATAAATGGTGAAGCCGTTCAAGTACTAGGTATTAGAGATTTAGTTGGTGTCACTGTTAATGTTACGGCTGCTATAGTTGAATTTACCCCAAATAAAATTGGGCTAGGCTGGTTTAACTGCTGGAGTTTTGGTAATGGAGTGGAGTCTAACCGTATAGGCGACACATACAATAAACCCTACATAACAAATGGAGTTAAGGCCTCAACAACTCTACTGGAGGAGTATAAAGAGGAACATAGAAAATACGGGTTGATATACTCTGGTATATATAATTCTACTAGTGGGGTGAATAGCTTAAACCAATTTATCGCAGCTGAGAAAATAACGAAAGACATAAACCCTACGTATGGTAGTATACAAAAACTGTATTCTAGATCCACTGCTGACGGCGATTTGATAACTCTATGTGAGGATAGAGT
>Ga0307986_10001400_pt1 | contig 17496 bp, 18 predicted proteins | sample EllFjometageno82_FD_203170 | JGI IMG/M metagenome (GOLD analysis project Ga0307986, IMG submission 203170) | Marine microbial communities from Ellis Fjord, Antarctic Ocean - #82 | ecosystem: Environmental > Aquatic > Marine > Unclassified | place: Southern Ocean | collected 2014-10-09
TCTGAGGGTAAACTACTAGGCTTTCAGCTTTGGATTAATATGCCAGCAAAATCAAAAATGAATAAACCTGAATATTTGTACATTAAAAATAATCAACTTGGTGTTCATGAGGACGCTGAAAAAATAGTTAAAGTTATAGCAGGAAAATTTGAAAAAGCAGAAGGTCCTGAAAAAGGTCATAACGTAGATCCAATTTATTTTCATGTAATATTAGAAGAGGATAAAGAATTTAAATGTGATGTTCCAGGTAGTCATAATTCTTTTGTTTATTTGTTAACTGGTGATCTATCTATTGGGGAAAACAAACACGATAAAATGATTAATTCTAATCTAATACTATTAGACAGAGGTGATAAATTGATATTAAAAGCTAATAAGAAAAGTGAGTTTTTGTTTATAGCAGGTAAGCCTATTGGCGAACCCATAGCAAGAGGGGGGCCTTTCGTTATGAATACAAAAGCAGAGATACTTCAGGCAGTCCAAGACTACCACAACGGAACGTTTGCAAAATACTAATGACTAAAGCAATTATAATTAAAAAACCAGGCGGACCGGAAGTTTTAGAAATTACAGATATCAAACTGGAAGCTCCAGGTCCTGATCAAATAAAAGTAAAAAATATTGCTATAGGTCTAAACTATATAGACACCTATCATCGTTCTGGTTTGTACCCCGTTCCGCTTCCAAGTGGTGTAGGGCTTGAGGGTGCTGGAATAATTACGGAAATAGGTTCTAATGTTAATGAATTAAGTATTGGAGACAATGTTGCTTATGCTGGTGGATCTCCTAGTGCATATGCTGAAGAAAGAATATTGCCAGCTCAAATAGCAGTTAAAATTCCAGATGGTATTTCTCATAAAGTGGCTGCATGCATAATGACAAAAGGTTTAACAACACACTATCTTTTGGGTAAAACCTACAAACTAAGTTCAAAAGACGTTGTTCTTTTTCATGCTGCTGCGGGAGGTGTTGGCCAAGTTTTTTCTCAATGGGCTAAAGGAATTGGATGTAAATTAATTGGTACCGTTGGTTCAGATGAGAAGATAAACATAGCTAAAGAAAACGGTTGTAGTCATGTCATTAATTACACGAAGCAAGATTTTGTTAAAGAAGTAAAAGATATAACCAAAGGAGCTGGTGTGTCTGTAGTTTACGATGGAGTTGGTAAAAACACCTTTCAAGGTTCTGTCGAATGCTTAAAGCCTAGGGGTACTATGGTTTCTTTTGGTAACGCATCAGGTCCTTTGGATCTCTTAAATGTACCAAAAGATATTCAATCAAAAAGTTTATTTTTTACCAGACCAACAATGAAAGATTACTACTCAACGAGAGATGAGATTGTTGAGGGATCGGAAGAATTATTTAAACAAATTAAATTTGGAAAAATTAAAATAAAAATATTTAAAGAATACAGTTTAACGCAAGCTAAACAAGCTCACTTAGATTTGGAATCTAGAAAAATTAATGGTCCAGCTATACTAATCCCTTAATGAAAAAAATAATGGTTTCTCCGTGTATCAGTATTTGTAAAACTGACCCTGTGACTGGCTATTGCTATGGCTGCGCACGCACAGAAGAAGAAAAAAAATTATGGAAAGATGAAAATGTAAAAGATTTATGGAAAATAGAAAATTTAGAATTAATTACATCAAGAATGAAAGGTTGGCAGCTAGAAACATTTAAAGAATCTTACAACCATAAAATGAGCAACGGAATATCATTATTTAAAAAAAATCTTTTAGAAAAAAAATAAAATTATAAATCTTTTTTCATCGAGTCCATGTCACTCAAATGATACTTAAGCGCTTGATTAGAAAGCCTTATTTCTTGCAAGAACAAAAAAATTGAAATTATCATACAAACACAACATCCAGCAAAAATTATTCTAGCTGTTTGTAAACTTCCTAGATAAAGCATTAAAACAGTTGACATATTGAAGAGAAAACCAAAAGCTGCAAAACCCATTGTGTATTTTAGTATATTAGTTCTTGTATTTAAAACGTGTAACTGGTTTTCCCATTCTGGGGGGGTACGTTTTTCAAAAATATATTGATCGTGTAATTTTCTAATTAAACTACTTAAAGTATGAAATCTATTGCTATACATAGTCATCATTAGGGGTATGGCTGGAAACATTAGTGCAGCAACTGTGTAATCTATATCCATATCGAATCAAATTGATTATGTAGTTAGTGTTTGATATTTACAAGTAGTTATTTACTGATGTCTCATTTAAAAATTTTTATAAATCTTATAAGACTAAACAAACCAATTGGAATTATGCTTCTTTTCTGGCCTTGCACTTGGGGGCTTGCTTATGCTTACAACATAGAACAAAATCTAAATCAGTTTTTATATTATCTACTTTTGTTTTTCTTAGGTTCTTTGTTGATGAGAAGTGCAGGATGTATTGTTAATGACATTGTAGACAGAGATATTGATAAAAAGGTTATACGAACAAAAAACAGACCACTTGCTAACGATTCAATTTCTTTAAAACTAGCTCTTACCTATGTTGTCATTCTTTGTGCTTTAGCCTTTTTTATCTTGATTCAATTTAATGTATTAACAATTATTTTAGGTTTTGTTTCTATGATCTTGGCATTTTCTTACCCCTTTATGAAAAGAATAACTTATTGGCCTCAACTTTTTTTAGGTTTAACCTTTAATTGGGGTATCGTTATGGCATGGACGGCTATGACTAATAATGTTTCTGTTGAAATTATTATCTTTTATACAGCAGCCATATTTTGGACATTGGGCTATGACACTATTTATGGAATTCAAGATATTGTAGATGACGAAATAATTGGAGTAAAATCAACATCTATTAAATTTAAAGAAAACATAAAATTATTTGTTGGCGCTTGTTACTTCCTAAGTAGCGCTATAATAATTTACTTATTTTATGATCAATTAGGCTTAAATAATTTTACAATTTTAGTTGCAATATTTATTATAAGTTTGGTATATCAAATAATAAAATTTAAAGAAAATAATCCCAGAAAGTGTTTACAGGCCTTCAAGGTTAATAATTTTTCTGGTTTTTTATTGTTTTTTGGAATGTTTTTAATTAAATAAAAAATTATGGAAAAAAAAGAAATAATATTTATACTTAAACGCTTGTATAGAGAGCATATTAAAAGGCACTTCAATAGAATATTACTTGCTTTGTTTCTTTCGGTAATTGTGAGTTTGAGCATTGCGGGAATCGCATGGCTTTTAGACCCTGCTGTTAAAAAAATTTTTATCGATAAGGACAAAACGTTAGCTTGGGTTATACCAATTGCTATTATTATTGTCTTTGCGTCAAAAGGTGTGTCTCTTTATTTTGCGAGAATTAATGTAATCAAAGTTGGTCATAGTATTTCTGGAGAGCTTCAGGATAGAGTTACACAACATATATTAGAAATGGATATTGAATCACTGGACAACCGTCATTCAGGAAAATATATATCTAATGTTGTTTACGATTGTAATCACGTTCAAAATCTTGTTAGCACCGGGGTTCTTAATTTAATGAAAGATAGCTTTTCATTAATCACATTGGTTTCGCTAATGTTCTATCAAAATTGGAAGTTAGCATCATTTGCTATGATTATGATGCCTTTGGCAGTTTTCTTTGCGCGGAGTCTAGGGAAGAGAATAGGTAAGGTTCAAATAGAAGCAAGTGAAACGGTTGGAAACTTTACGTCCTATCTTTCAGAAATCTTTAGTGCTTCAAAAATGATTAGAATTTATCAAAGAGAAGTAGATGAAAAAAAAAAGGCAACAAATTTTATCAGTAGACTTGTAGATAAAAATATAAAAATTGCTAGCGTAACAATTAGAGCCACTCCTATTATGGAAACTTTAACTGGGTTTATGATTGCTGGTTTTATTTTTTATTCTGGAAAATTAATTAGCACTAATGAACTCCAAATTAATAATTTTTTTTCTTTTTTAACTGCTATGATGCTTGCTTACCAACCAATTAGGTCTCTTGCTACAGTCAACATAACTATCTACCAAGGAACTGCGGCGTCTAAAAGAATCTTTGATGTACTGGACCAACCAATTAGAACGAAAAATGATGTCACTTTACCTGATTTAAAAATTAATAAATCTAATATAGAATTTGAAGATATCAATTTTCATTATTTAAATACTGACGAAAAAGCAGTTAAAAATATAAATATCAATATTGATGGAGGCTCGATGGTCGCTTTTGTTGGTCACAGTGGAGCTGGAAAAAGCACTATAATTAATTTACTTCCAAGATTTTATGAGCCTCAGCAAGGAAAGATATTTATAGATGGTCAGGATATTCACAAATTAACACTACATTCACTTAGAAAAAATATTGCTTTAGTCAGCCAAGATGTAGTTTTATTTGATGACTCTATCAAAAACAATATTGCTTATGCGGATAATGAAGCTTCAGATGAAGAAATTGTTAAAGCTTGCAAATTTGCTGCTGCACACGAGTTTATTTCTAAATTACCTAATGGCTACCAAACTTTTGTCGGTGAAAATGGTGTGAGATTATCAGGAGGACAGAAGCAGAGACTATCTATTGCGCGAGCTGTTTTAAAGAAATCTTCAATTATTCTTCTCGATGAAGCTACGTCTTCTTTAGACTCGGAATCAGAGCGGATAGTGCAAAATGCAATTTCAAATTTAACAAAAAATAAGACAACTCTTGTGATAGCTCACAGGCTATCAACTATCCATGATGCAGATAAAATTTTTGTTTTAAAAAGTGGATCAATTATTGGATCTGGTAGTCACGAATATTTAATTAATAATTTAGAAGAATATAAATCGTTATACAAAAAACAACTAAAATAAATTGATGTTAAGTGTCTATAGAATTTTAATTTTTTTTTTATATCCATTTCTTATAATTTTAATTTATTTAAGATCAATTTTAGGTAAAGAAGATAAGATGAGATTTAAAGAAAAAATTTTCTCTTCTGCTTTTGATTCTAAAAAAGACAATAAAAAAAAATTAATTTGGTTTCACGCAGCAAGTATAGGTGAGGCTTTAAGTGTTCTGCCTTTAATAGAAAAAATAAACAAACATAACAAAAATATAAACTTTCTTATTACTACAGTAACGTTAAGCTCTGCTGACTTATTAAAAAAAAAAATAAATAATAATAATAATATAGCTCATCGCTTTTTTCCTCTCGACGCAAAACATTTATCAGAAAAATTTTTAAATATGTGGAAACCTGATTTAGTTTGTTTTGTAGACTCTGAAATTTGGCCAAATTTTTTATTTAACATTAAAGAAAAAAAAATTCCTTTAGTTTTGATCAATGGAAGAATTACTAAAAAAACTTTTACAAAATGGAAAATATTTCCTGAATTTGCAGAAAAAGTTTTTAATAATTTTGATTTATGTATACCGTGTAGCAAAGAGTCACAGAACTATCTTGAGAAATTCCATGTAAAAAAATTATCTTACATGGGCAACTTAAAATATGCTGTTAATATAAGAAAAGAAAATCTTGATACGTCTAACATAAAAGTATTAGACACATTTAAGGTTTGGTGTGCTGCGAGCACCCATGAAGGAGAAGAGGTTATTGCTTTAAAAACGCATATAGAAATTAAAAAAAAATATAAAAATATCTTAACTATAATTATTCCAAGACATATTAACAGAGTTTCACATGTTAAAAATTTATCAAATAAATTTAATTTAAGTGCTCAGATTTTAAATGATGGCGACATGATAAGCTCTGATAAAGAAATTTTGATAGTTAATTCTTTTGGTGTCTTATCTAAGTACTTTAATTACTGCAAAAATGTTTTTATTGGGAAATCATTAATTAAAGAACTAAGTGTTGTTGGTGGTCAAAACCCTATTGAAGCTGCCAAACTAAATTGTAGGATATACTTTGGACCGTATGTATACAATTTCAATGAAGTATATGATTTTTTAAAAAATAATAATATGGCTGAGCAAATAAATAATGAATACGATTTATCAAATAAAATAATTGAAAATTTAGAAAACCCAATAAAAATAGACTATCAAAATATAAACCTACTCGGTGACTATGGTGATAAAATATTGCAACATACAATTGTAGAATTAAACAAATTAATTCAAATTAAAAATGAAAATACTTAAGCCAAAATTCTGGAATAAAAAAAATAATTTAATAAGTTTTTTTTTACTACCTGTTTCAGTGTTTTTACAAATATTAATAATTTTAAAAAATAAGATTTCGAAGAAAAAAAATTTTTCTATTCCTATTATTTGTGTGGGTAACATTTACTTGGGCGGAACAGGAAAAACACCTTTGTCTGTTAAAATTGTTAAAATCCTAAAAAGACTAAATAAGAAAACTGCTATAATTAAAAAATTACACACAAAACATAGCGATGAATTTAAATTAATTGAATCTAAACAAATTAAACTTTTCACAAGTCATTCACGTAGCAGGGCTATTGACGAGGCGATAAAAAATGGATTTGAATGTGTTGTTTTAGACGATGGATATCAAGATTTTTCAGTTAATAAAAACCTCAATATATTATGCTTCAATGAAAAACAACTTGTAGGCAACGGTATGACATTGCCGTCTGGACCTCTTAGAGAGTCCTTCTCTTCCCTTGAAAGATGTCAGATTGTTATAATTAATGGAAACGTAAATTTAGAATTTGAAAAAAAAATAAAGAATATTTCAAAAAATATAAGGATTTTCTACTCAAAATACTTACCAACTAATGTTAAAAAATTTGAAAATCAAAATTTATTAGCTTTTGCTGGTATAGGAAACCCAGAAAATTTTTTTTCTTTAATGGAAAAAAATAATTTGATATTAAAAAAAAAAATTGCTTTCCCTGATCACTATGACTACTCAATAAAAGAATTAAATAAATTAATAAATTTTTCTTTAAAAAACAATTTAAAACTTGTGACAACAGAAAAGGACTATTTTAGAATTAAGCACCATAAACTAAGGCAAATAGATTTTTTAAATATTGATCTTGAAATTATAAACAATAACAAGTTTGAAGAAGAAATAATAAAATACATATGATAAAAACTATTAAATACTTTTTCCAATCTCTTGTTGTTTATTTATTTTTTATTATTATAAAATTATTTGGTTTAAAGTTGTCTAGAAATTTTTTTTCATATTTGTTTAATAAGATTGGTCCTTTAATAAAATCGGATCAAATAATTGAAGAAAATTTGAGTAAGTTTATAGGTTCATATAATGAAGATAAAAAAAAAAGTATAAAAGTTGAGATGTGGTCTAACTACGGTAAAACTTTTGTTGAATATTTGTTTCTAAAAAAATTTCGAAAAAATAATTCACACATTGTAATAAAAGGTGAGGATATTTTACAAAAAATAATTAAAAAAAATAAACCTGTAATTTATGTATCGGGTCATTTTGCAAACTTTGAGCTAATGTCAATGGAGCTAACCAAAAGAAACATTAAACTAGCTGCAATTTATAGGCCTCTTAATAATTTTTTTCTAAACCCTTTTATGGAATACGTCAGAGAAACTCACGTATGTAAGAATCAAATTAAAAAGGGTCTGGCTGGTGTTAAGGAAGTAATAAATTACTTGCAAAATAATTTTAGTATAGCCTTAATGATTGACCAACGTGTCAGTGAGGGGAAAAGGCTTCCTTTTTTTGGGCAAATGGCTTTGACAACTACTCTGCCGGCACAATTGGCTACAAAATATAAACTCGATATTGTACCAATTTATATTGCTAGAAATACAAGTGATGATTTTGAGATAGAGATTTATGAGCCTATAAAAGTTTCAAATGAAGAAGATGCAGAAACAAATAAATTAAGCCTGACTATTAAATTAAATAAAATTATTGAACAAATGATATCTAAAAATCCTGGCCAATGGATTTGGACACATAATCGTTGGAAATAGTTATTTTTTTTTCTGTAATTCTTCGTATTTAATTTTTGCTTCTAATGGAGAGTAATAGGCTTCTTGTAACTCTACACTCCAGTAGTTTAGGTTTTCTAATGGTATTTGCTTTTTTGAAATAGAACATACGACATGGTCCCCTTCTTCTATAATATCAAAAATATTTGGTCCGTATTTAAGAACAGCTTTTTTTTTATTCATATGCTTAAATATTATATATAGTATATTTTTTCATATGAATATTGCTTTAATAGGTAGTGGTGGTCGTGAACATGCAATTTGTCAGAAACTGTATGATTCTAAGTCGGTAAATAAAATTTATTGTATTCCTGGAAATGCAGGTACCTCTAATGTTGCGACTAATTTAGATATAGATTTTTTAAAATTCAAAAAATTACTTGTTACTATTAAATCTTATAAAATAGATTTAGTTATTGTTGGGCCTGAACTACCGTTGGTAAAAGGAATAGTTGATTTTTTAAGAAAAAAAAAAATTAAAGTTTTTGGCCCATGTCAATACGCAGCTCAACTTGAAGGTTCTAAGATCTTTATGAAATCTTTATGTAAAGCCCATAACATTCCAACAGCTGATTTTAAAATTTGTAAAAACACAAAAGATGTAGAAAAATTTTTAGTTCACTGCAAACTTCCTATTGTTGTTAAAGCTGATGGGCTTGCATCAGGAAAAGGTGTTACAATATGTAAAACAAAAAAAGATGTTGTAAAATGTAGTGAAGAAATTTTTTTAGGAAAATTCAAATCTTCAAAAAAATTAATACTGGAAGAATTTTTAGAAGGTGAAGAAGCTAGCTATTTTTTAATCGTAGACAAAAAAAGTTATTCTTTTATTGGTTCGGCACAAGACCATAAGCGTGTTGGAGAAAAAGAAACAGGCCCAAACACAGGAGGCATGGGGGCTTACTCACCTGCACTGATTATAGATAAAAGTTTAGAAAAAAAAATAATTAATAAAATAGTTAAACCAACACTTAATGCATTGAAAGAAAAGAAGAAAGCTTACACCGGATTCCTGTATGTAGGCTTAATGATTAAAAATAATGAACCTTATTTAATAGAATACAATGTTAGAATGGGAGACCCCGAGTGCCAAGTTATAATGCCCAGACTTAAAACTGACCTTCTAACAATATTCAATGCAGCAATAGCAAATAAACTAAATGAAACAAAAATTAAATGGAGTAAAGATAAGTGTATGACTACAGTGCTTTGTTCAAAAGGATACCCGAGTAAATATAAAGTCAATAAAATTATAAATTTAGAAAAAATTAAGTTAAATAAAAAAACATTTATATTTCATGCGGGAACCAGATTTAAAGGTAAATCTTTAGTTTCTAATGGTGGGCGCGTCTTAAATATAGTTGTTTTAGGAAAAAAATTTTTAAATATCAGAAATCAAATTACTGAACTAATAAAAAAAATTAACTGGAAATACGGATTTTTCAGACGAGATATTGGTTGGAGAGTGATTAAGTCTAAATGAGAATTATTAGTGGATTCTTGAAGAATAAAAAAATAGATTATTTAAAGTCTGATACTACAAGACCACTTAGAGACTTTGTGAAAGAAAGTATTTTCAATGTAGTAATACATTCTAATTTAATTGACGTTACGATAGAAAACTCAAATATACTAGACCTTTATTCTGGAGTCGGATCATTTGGAATTGAATGTATTTCTAGAGGAGCAAAAAAAACTACGTTTGTAGAGAAGGACGGTAAAGCCTTAGAGGTCTTAAAGAAAAACATAGAACAATTAAAAATTGAAAACAAATGTAGTGTATTTAGATCAAAAATTAATTCATTTTTAAATCGACTTAATAAAAATGATAAGTATGAAATTATTTTTTTTGACCCCCCTTTTTCTGAAAGTTTCTTTATTGAAGAATTAAAGATAATAAAGAATTCAAATATTTTAAAAAAAAATCACTTAATTATAATTCACAGAGAAAAAAAATCTAAAGATGACCTTTCTGATGTAGTAAAAGTTATTACCACTAAAAATTATGGAAGATCAAAAGTGATACTCGGTATTTTAACTTAAATATTTTTTAGTCAAATTTTTAACACCTTCTACAGCTGGCTGATTAAATGGATCAATTCCAATTAGCTTTCCAATTAATGCAGTTTCAGCCATGAAGTAGGAAAATAGCTCACCTAAGATCTCTTCGTTAATTTGATTAATCTTAAATTCTCTAAAAGGAATATTTTTTTTTTCTAATGTTTTAATTAAAGCTTTTTTTTGAGCTAACACAACTTTTGAAAGCTCTTTGTTTTGTGCATAATTAAAAGATTTATCAAAAATATTGCTATTTATCTTTATTTTATCATTTAGATTTAAACTGAATATGTAGAATAATTTATCTTTAGGTCCGTCTAGATATAGTTGCATCAAACTATGGTGATCACGTGGAACTGGAGAAACAACAGGTAGTATTCCCTTCCCTTTCTTGCCTAAACTTTCGGCCATTAATTGCTGACACCAGTAAAGAAACTCATTTAATTGAGGGGCGTAATTAAGAAATATAATAGATTTAATTTTTTTAGAATTATATATGTGGGCTAATTTTATAATACTTTCAGACATAATTAAATTTTCTTTTGATTTAAAAAAAGAAAGAAGATTTTTTCTAAAATTATTTATTTTAAGACCCATAAAATAAGCGGGAACCATTCCTACTTCAGACAAAACGGAATATCTGCCTCCGATATAATCTTTATGAGCTATTTGTAATATATTATTTTTTTTGGCAAATATATTTAATAGACTTTTTTTTTGTTCAGTTATAATAATGCTATTTTTAGAGCTAATTTTGTTTTTAAGTAAATTACAATTAATTAAAGTTTCAATAGTGTTCCCTGATTTAGAGATAATAATAAAAAGGGTATTTTCAGATTTTGTTTTTTCTTTTAATTGTTTAATTTTCATCTGATCTAAATTATCAATAAATATAAATTTTTTACTAATCTTTTTTTTTAAATAAGAATAAATAGATTGAGCACCAAGTGTTGAGCCACCCATACCAATTATTATAACTGTTTTGTATTTAATAAATTTACTTAGTTGTAGTTTTTTAAAATCGAGAGTAAATTTTTTGCTGAAAATGTGAAAAATATCTTTTTTATAATCTAGATTATTTTGGATATTTTTAATAATTTTATTTAATTTTTTTTTATTTTTTAAATAAAAATTATTATTGTAATAATTTTTACTAATATTATTTTCTAATAAAAAATTTTTTTTATTTTTATTCACTTTTTAATTTGATTAAGTATAGAATCTTCAGTAGATGATTTTTTATTTCTAGTAATTACAGACTCAGAATTTGTATCTTTTAATAATTTTTCAATACCGTCTTTTCTTTTTTTAGTTTTATTTTCTTCTGTTCCTGGCTTAAGTATAGTTTCAAAATTTGGAGGTTGTGTTAAAGGTTCTTTTTTTTTAATTAAAAATTCATCCGTGCCCTTAGCTTTTTCATTACGTAAAACTTTTCCTGCTTCCCCTAAAGTATTACAACCATTCAAAAAAATATTAAATACCAAAAGAATAAATAAAGACTTTATAATTTTCATTTTTTATCTAAAATTAAATCTTTGCTAATTAAAAAAATTACTCCAATTGTGATAAATATATCCGCTATATTAAATGTAAACCAGTGATAATTATTAACATGGATATCTATAAAATCAGGTACTGCATAATAAAATAATCTGTCATAAAAATTACCTATTGCCCCACCTAAAATTAAAGAAAAAAAAACTTTGTCTATAGAATTTGATTTACTGATTAAATAACTTAAAAAAATTATAACTAAAAAAATCAAAAAAGAAATAGCATGATAGTAAATATTAGCGTTTTGACTAAACAATCCAAATCCTATGCCTGTATTCCAAACAAGGTCTAAGTTTAAATAATTGTTAATAAATAGACTTTCGTTACTTATTTGCTGTTTAATGATAATTAATTTTGACACCCTGTCTGTGGTAAAAGCAAAAATAATTACCACTAACGAAAATATATTTTCTATTGAAAAAATTTTGCTTCTAAAGCTTTTAGAAAAATTCATAGGCTAGCTTATACCACAGTGCTTTCTTTCACATTTTTTGTCTAGTATTTTCCAACAAACTGTACACTTTAAGCCTAAGGATTTTTTTACATTAATTCTTAAGCCTTCCTCTTTTTCATTTTTTATTTTTTCAACCTTCGAAGCAATAAAATACTCCTCTAAGTTTAATCTTTCCATGAGATTAAATTCTTTTTTGTCTGCATAAATAAAGACATTTGCCTCTAAGCTAGAACCTATTTCTTTACTGGTTCTTTTTTCTTCAATGGCAATATTAACCTCTTGTTTTATTTGATAAAGATCTTTCCACTTATGAGCTAATATTTTGTCTTTCCATTTGGTGGGAATTTTTGGAAATATTGTTTCATGAATGCTAGTTTCATTTTTGTTTATTAAATTAAATATTTCTTCAGTTGTGAAGACAAATATTGGAGCTAGCCATTTAAGCAAACATTCTAAAATTATATTTAAAACAATAATACACTCTTTACGCTTTTTTGAATTTAAATCATCGCAGTATAAAACATCTTTTCTTATATCAAAATAAAATGATGAAAGTTCTGAAGTACAAAAATTTAAAAGTTCTTTATAAAGTTTGTGAAAATTATAATTTTTTAAATTTTCTTCAATAGCTTTATCCAAATTAAATAGTCTGTCTAGAATATACCTTTCTAATTCAGAAAAAGAATTAAGATCAATTTTTTCAAAATCTTGTTTTTCAAAATTATCTTGTATATTTCCCAGTAGAAATCTAAAAGTATTTCTAATTTTTCTATAAGATTCTGCGTGTTGAGCTAAAATAATATTGTCTATTCTCAAATCTTCTGCGTAATCAGATGACGCAACCCAAGCTCTTAATATATCTGCTCCATAATTTTTTAAAATATCTTCTGGGGCGATCACATTTCCAGCAGATTTTGACATTTTCATTCCTTTCCCGTCCACAACAAATCCATGTGATAAGATGCTTTCGTAAGGAGCTCTACCTCTTGTTCCGCAAGATTCTAGCAACGAAGAATGAAACCAACCTCTATGTTGATCTGACCCCTCAAGATACATATCTGCTGGCCATTTAAGATCTTTTCTTTTTTCAAGAACAAAGCTATGTGTGCATCCACTATCAAACCATACTTCAACAATGTCTGTTAGTTTTTCATAATCTTCTTTGCTATGATCGTCACCTAAAAATCTTTTTGCGTCGTCGGTAAACCAACAGTCTGAGCCTTCTTTTTCATAAATTTCAGCTATCCGATCAATAACTTTTTGATCTTGTAAGGGTTTTTTCGTTTTTTTATTGATGAATATGGGGAGAGGAACGCCCCACGATCTTTGACGTGAAACACACCAATCTGGTCTGCCTTCTATCATGGACATTAATCTTTCTTTTCCTTTGGGAGGGTAAAAAGTAGTATCTGCTATAGCTTTTATTGCTTTATTTCTTAATGAGTTTTTCTCCATTGAGATAAACCATTGTGGTGTCGCTCTATAAATTAATGGAGCTTTTGATCTCCAGGAGTGAGGGTAGCTATGTTGTAGTTTACTATTCTTTAATAATTTATTAAATTCTTTTAATTTATCGATAACTATTGGGTCAGCTTTAAACACATGTGTCTTAGCAAAAAAGGGTATTTCATCGGTATAAAGTCCGGAGTTATCAACTGTATATTTTGATGGTATGTTATGTTTAAGGCACAGATTAAAATCATCCGGTCCATGACTAGGTGCACAATGAACAATACCAGTTCCTTGTTCTAAGGTTACAAATCTTGCGTCAAGCATAGGAACATCAAAATCATATCCTAAGCCTTGAAAGGGATGTGAGCATATAGTACCAGCAAACTCAGCTCCGCTAAACTTTTTTATGATCTTAAATTTTTCTATACCACAAGACTTAATGATTGAATTTAAAAGGTTAGTCGCAACAACAATTTTTTTTTCTTTAAAATTTTCAAGATCACTAATCTCAACCAAAGAATACTCTATGTTACTATTAAAAGCTAAAGCTCTGTTTGCGGGAATTGTCCAAGGTGTTGTTGTCCATATAATAATATTAGAATCTTTTAAAAAATCTCTTTGAGTATTTTTAACTTTAAAAGCTACGTATATAGTATTTGAAGTATGATCTTTATATTCTACCTCCGCATCAGCTAATGCTGTTTTTTCTACAGTCGACCAAAATACAGGCTTAAATCCTTGATATAAACTTCCATCTAACAAAAACTTTCCTAACTCTCGGACAATTTGAGCTTCTGCTGTGAAACTCATTGTTGAATAATAATTTTCAAAATCACCAATTACACCAAGTCTTTTAAATTCCTTAATGTGTATGTCGATCCATTGTTTAGCAAAGTCTCTACACTCTTTTCTAAAATCTTTAATAGGAACTTCATCTTTGTTTTTTTTATTTTTTTTATATCGTTCTTCAATTTTCCATTCGATAGGAAGTCCGTGGCAATCCCAGCCCGGCACGTAAACTGCATCTTTTCCATTCATTTGGTGAAAACGAATAATCATATCTTTTAAAATTTTATTAAGTGCTGTCCCCATGTGAATATGGCCATTTGCATATGGTGGGCCATCGTGAAGTATAAATTTTTCTTTCCCTTTTGAATTTTTCCTAATTTTTTCAAAAGTTTTATTTTGTTCCCATCGTTTTAATATATCTGGTTCTTTTTTGGCGAGATCTGCCTTCATGGAAAAAGCAGTTTTTGGAAGATGTAAATTTTCTTTTGACATTATTTTTTTGCGCTAATGATATCTTTTTTAATTTGAGCTTTTAACTGATTAATATTTTTAAATTTTTTTTCTGCTCTGATAAAATTTATAAAGCTAATTTTTAGTATCTTTTTATATAAATTTTTCTTTATTCCAAATATATTTACTTCTAGTAATAAGCTTTTACCACTAAATGTTGGCCTGTAACCAATATTTGCTATTCCTCTTTTTTTTAAGTTGTTAATTAGAACTTCAACTGAATATACGCCAAGTTTTGGCAGTGTATAAGAATTTAATCTTATATTACACGTAGGAAATCCAATTGTTCTTCCTCTTTGCATGCCTTTAATAACCTCTCCTTCTACACACCAGGGCCTGCCTAATAATTTTTCTACTTGTGAAACTTGACCTTTGGAAATCATCTTTCTTATTAAAGATGATGACACTATTTTTTCTTTTTTTTTGTAAGGCACGGTAACTATTGTCTTAAAAGAGTATTTTTTTTCATAATTTTTTAAAGTTTGGATGTCACCAAGTCTTTTTTTTCCAAATTTAAAGTTTATGCTAACAAAAATATATTTACTTTTAAGTTTTTTAAATAAAATTTTTTCAACAAATCCTTCTGCACTTAAGTTTGAAAAAGCTTTATTAAAATTAATTATAATTAGAAAATCTAATTTAATTTTTTTTAAAAAAAAAATTTTTTGATTTAGTAAGTTAATCCTATGATTTTTAATATTCTTATTAAAATACATTGTAGGTACTGGCTCAAAAGTGATTAATCCAAATTTTAATTTTTTACTTTTTGCTTTTTCTCTCGCTTCTTTTAAAACTTTTTGATGACCTACATGCAAGCCATCAAAATTACCGATTGCCACAATTGAATTTTTATGTTGTTTTTTAATGTTTAAATTTCTATAAATAATCATTTTACCAAATAAGTTCCGGTTGATAATAATTTAACTTAACTTTATATTTATCAGATAGATCCCTTAGTTCTCTTTCCTCCTTAAACTCGGAACGATGAACCCCTTTAGATATAAAAATAGAATCAATTTTCATGTTGTTGGCTCCTTTAATATCTGTGTTTAAATTGTCTCCAATAGCTATAACTTTTTCCTTTACGTCAAAACACATTTTATAAATTTCTTTATACGGCTTACCAAAATAAACTACCTCGCCTCCTAGAGACTCAAATATTTTAGCTATAGATCCAGCACAATGTTCTTCTACATCACCTCTATGAACAGTAAGGTCAGGATTAGTACAAATTAATTTTTTTGTGGTGTGTTTTTTTAATAAATCTTTATAATATTCAAGATCACCTTCCTGATCATCAAAAAGTCCTGTACATAATATAAAATTACATTTTTCTAAGCTTGTCTTGTTTTCTCTAATTTTAAAAAAAACTGCATTATCTCTTTCTGGTCCTAGGTGATAAAAATATTTTCCGTAATTCTCTTTTTGCAACGTGACCATGGCCGCTTCACCTGAGGTCATAATATTTTTTAAATATCGATCTTCCATTTGTAGTTCTTGTAAAAATTTTTTAACCTCTTTACTTGGTCTTGGTGCGTTAGATAAAAAAACTACTTTTTTTTTATTTTGAATTAAATTTTTAACTACTTCTATAGCCTTTGGATTAAGCCTGATACCGTTGTGTATTACGCCCCATAGATCGATAATATAAGTATCGTAATTTTTGTATATTTCAGCTAGATGATTTAATTTTTTCACTTTTATTGATTCCGTTCCTATTGCTTATAGAAAAATAAGCAAAATATAGCAATATAGCCTATTTTTAAGACTACCTAATCGTGTTAAACCACTTGAAATTTTACTAAAACTTACCATATCAAGCGTACACACAAATCTGAAGGAGAGAAAATATGAAATTTAGACCCTTACATGACAGAGTACTAATTAAGGTACTCGATAGTGAAGCTAAAACTGCAGGTGGAATAATTATTCCAGATACTGCTAAAGAAAAACCACAAGAAGGCGAAGTTGTAGCTGTTGGACCAGGAGGAAAAACAGAAGATGGTAAATTATTACCAATGGATGTAAAAATTGGAGATATCGTTCTTTTTGGCAAATGGTCAGGTACTGAAGTTAAAATTGATAACAAAGAATACAGTATCATGAAAGAATCCGACATCATGGGAATTTCAAAAAGTAAATAAATTAGAGATCAAAAAAGGAGAAAAAAATGTCAAAAGTAATTAAATTTGGAACTGAAGCGAGAGCTAAGATGCTAAACGGTGTAGATATTTTAGCGAATGCTGTGAAAGTTACGTTAGGCCCTAAAGGACGAAATGTTGTTATGGACAAATCTTATGGAGCGCCGAGAACAACAAAAGATGGTGTTTCTGTAGCGAAAGAAATTGAACTTGAGGATAAATTTGAGAATATGGGTGCACAGATGGTTAAAGAAGTTGCTAGCAAAACAAATGATAATGCTGGTGATGGGACAACTACTGCAACTATTCTTACTCAAGCAATTGTCAAAGAAGGATTGAAATACGTAACAGCTGGAATGAATCCAATGGATCTTAAACGTGGGATTGATAAAGCGGTTGAGTTTGTAATAGATAAATTAAAAGCTAGTTCTAAAAAAGTAAAAACTAATGAAGAAGTTGCTCAAGTAGGAACAATTTCTGCTAATAGTGAGAAGTCAATTGGTGATATGATTTCAAAAGCAATGCAAAAAGTTGGCAATGAAGGAGTAATCACGGTTGAAGAAGCTAAGGGTTTTGAAACAGAATTAGATGTAGTTGAGGGAATGCAGTTTGAT
>Ga0307986_10001404_pt1 | contig 17475 bp, 22 predicted proteins | sample EllFjometageno82_FD_203170 | JGI IMG/M metagenome (GOLD analysis project Ga0307986, IMG submission 203170) | Marine microbial communities from Ellis Fjord, Antarctic Ocean - #82 | ecosystem: Environmental > Aquatic > Marine > Unclassified | place: Southern Ocean | collected 2014-10-09
GCTACCACCGGATTTTGAGTCCGGCGCGTCTACCAGTTCCACCATTCGCCCTTAGTAATTAAACATTTAAAGTTTATAATTAAATAGTATTCAAATTTCATTGCTTTATAAATAAAAAAATGTTCAAAAGCCTTTTTGATAAATGTGTAAAATTGGCATCTAGCAAATTTGCTGATTATAGCTTGGCTATAGTATCTTTTATTGAAAGTTCCTTTTTTCCTGTGCCACCAGATATTATGATTGTACCTATGGTTGTGGCCAAGAAAGAGAAATATTTTAAAATATTTTTAATAGCTACTTTATCTTCTGCATTAGGTGCTCTTTTAGGTTATTTTATAGGTTCTATTTTTTTCAATGAGCTTGGGGTAAAAGTTTTCGAATTTTATGGATATGATAATACTGATTTTTTAAGAGAAAAGTTTCAAACAAGTGGTGGATCTTTTTCTTGGTTGTTAATTTTATTTACAGCTGCGTTTACTCCACTACCATTTAAGTTAGTCACAATTTTTAGTGGTTTTATTCAGTTTAATTTATTTTTATTTTTCTTTACTTGTTTGCTTGCGAGAGGATTAAGATTTTTTATTGTAGCTTATTTATCTTTCAGATTTGGTTCGACTTTTTCCTCTTTTTTAGAAAAAAAAGGTCCTTTTTGGGCAACTGTAATTGGCTTAACTATAGTAGTAATAGCTTTGATTATTTATTTAGTGACTAAATTTTATGTTTAAATTTTTGAATAACAACTTAATTGCAGTATTTTTTTCTATCAGTGTTTTGGTTCTTTTATCCGCATACTTTATTGAGTATGTGCTTAGCTATGAAGCTTGTAATCTTTGTCTGATTGGAAGAATTCCTTATTTTTTTATAATTACTTTTAGCTTAATTTTTTTCCTTTTTAACAGAATTAAAAAAATTATATTACTACTTATTTTTATGAGTTTCATATCTAGTATTTTAATATCTTTTTATCATTTTGGAATTGAGCAAGGTTTTTTTAATGAGTCTTTAGTTTGCCAAATAACGGGGCTGAAGCAAGATATTTCAGCTAGTGATTTGTTGCATAAATTAGAAAATTATAAATCTAAATCTTGTAAAAATGTTAATTTTAAAATTTTTGGCTTATCACTAGCGACAATAAATTTATTTATTTCTTTAATTTTATCGATTATTACTTATAAAAATATTTTTAAATATGAAAAAAACAAATAAAAAATTTTTAGAAGAACTGATAAGAGTAGATCATGCAGGTGAACGTGGTGCGATTAAAATTTATGAAGGTCAGCTTTTAGCTCTTAAAACATTTAAACAAGATGAAAATTTAAAAAAGCAAATAGAAGAAATGAAAGAGCATGAAAAAGAACATTATGATTTTTTTGATAAAGAAATACAGTTAAGAAATATAAAACCTACAAAACTGCTTCCTCTTTGGGACTTGCTTGGAATAAGTCTAGGGTTTGGAACTGCAATGTTGGGTAAAAAAGCTGCAATGCTTTGTACGGCTTCTGTGGAAGAGGTAATAGATAGTCACTATAAGAACCAAACTTGTATGCTTGAAGAAGACGAAAAAGAATTAAAAAAAAAGATTGTTAAATTTAGGGAAGATGAATTACACCATAAAGATATAGCCTATGCAGGTGGCGCCACTAAAGCTGGTCTATATGGATTGCTAGACAAAGTTATTAAAATATCATCACGTATAGCCATAAAAGTTTCTGAAAAAATCTAACTAAGGCTCAAGCTCAATATCCCAATATAAATAATCCATCCAACTTTCATGTAAGAAATTTGGTGGAAAATTTCTACCATTCTTATGCAAATCGTCAACCGATGGTCTAAAAGGTTTTTGAGCAAGTGTAAGATCGCAGTCTTTGTAAAGCTTACCACCTTTTTGTACATTGCAGGTGGAGCAAGCTGTTACTACATTTTCCCAATCTGTTACACCCCCTTTAGATTTTGGAAGAAGATGATCAAAAGTTAAATTTTTTCCCACACCGCAATATTGGCAAGCAAATTTATCCCTTAAAAAAACATTAAATCTTGTAAAATTAGGGTTCTCAGATGGTTTAATAAAATTTTTAAGCGCAATTACACTCGGTAAATTCATTTCAAAAGAAGGGCTTCTAATCTTTCGTTTATAATTTGATACTATGGTTACTCTATTTAAAAAAACTGACTTAACAGCATCTTGCCAACACCATAGCGACAATGGGTAATAACTAAGTGGTCTAAAATCTGCATTTAGCACTAAAGCAGGACATTTTTCTAACGGAATTTTCTCATCAGCTGAAATAATCATTCTAAAAAGTTACCTGAATACTTAAACGTTATCAAGTTATAAAATTATATAAATATTAATATAAATTTTTTTTTAAAAACTCTAATCCTAAACTTGATCCTTCAGTTGGAATACGATGCTCACAATTTTTAAATAATTTTGACTCAATTTTATAGTTGTTTTTATTAAAAAATTCTTTTGCCTCAAGTAAAAAACTTACAGGAACAATTTCATCTTTATCACCATGCATCAAGATTACATTTGGTCGAGAATTTATATTATTCTGTAAATAATTTATATCAATTATTTTTCCAGAGTATCCCACAATAGAATTAATCTTATTTTTTCTTTTAATTCCAGTTTGCAGACTAATCATACAACCTTGACTAAACCCACCTATAGCAACTTTTTCACTTGTAAGATTATTTTTTTTTATAACTTCGTCTATTAAAGTATTTAATTTAATTTCAGCTGCTAAAGATTTTAATAAAATTTGATCTTTAGTTTGATCCATTAAATCAAACCATTGAAAACCTGAGTCGCTTACAGCACATTTTTCTGGGGCGTCAGGGCAAACAAATAAGGTGTCGGGTAAATGAGTTCTCCAATAACTAGCTAACAAGGAAATATCCTTCCCATCACCTCCATATCCGTGACAAAGTATGACGGCATTTTTTGGTTTCTCTTTAGAAATAGGGTTTAAAATAGTTGTGTTTAATGAGTAGCTCATGATAGTTAATTAATAATTCACTATGTCTAATTTTTTATTTAATTTTATAGGCTTTCTTTTATTAGGTTCTGTAGCGGTTGTTTTATTACTAGGTATTTATACTTTATTTAAAGGGGGTGACACTAGTAAAAAATATTCAAATAAACTTATGCAACTTAGGGTTCTACTTCAATTTTTTGCAGTGATAATTTTAGTACTTATGGCTTATTTTTTTAAAAACTAAAAATATTCCTTTAAAAAATCAATAAAATTTTTATCATAAAAATCTATTTCACCAATAACTCTCCCAAACTCTTTACCATTTTTATTTATTAGAATACTTGTTGGCACTCCTCTCATATTAAATAATTTAACTAAAGAGAACTCAGGATCAAAATAAATATTTAATTTTGATATTTTTAAATCGTCAAAAAATTTTTTTGCCTTATCTTGATTTGGTTTTTCTAAATTTATTGGATAAATTAAAATCTCCGGGTATTTTTTTGATAATTCCTCTAAAGATGGCATTTCTTTTTTGCATGGAGCGCACCAGGTAGCCCAAAAATTTAGGATCATGATATTGCCTTTTTTCCCAGTTAAATCTACTTCATTAAGATTAAAATCTTTAAATTTTAATCCTTTAATTTCTATAGGATCTTTGTGAACTACTATATTTTTAGAGTAAGTAACTTCACTTAAGAGTTGCTGGGCAAAGAAAAAGATAACAAATATGTGAATATAGATTTTAAAAGATTTACTAATTTTCATATTAATTTAAATTACAATTAACATAGTAAAATGAAAAATAAAAATAAAACAGTCTGGTCAAAAAGACTTAAGGGTAAGTCTTCTAAATCTTTTCAGAGAATTGGTTCTTCTATTCACGTAGACAAGAGACTGTATAAACAAGATATCTTTGCTTCTACTGTGCATACTCAAATGCTTATTAGACAAAAAATTATACCTTCTAGAGAGGGAAAAAAAATTATTAATGCTTTAAAAAAAATCAAATCTCAGATTGATAAAGGTAAATTTATATTTCACGAAAAATATGAAGATATTCATTTAAATATAGAAAAAAAATTATTTGATATTATTGGCTCATCTGCTGGGTACATGCACACAGCAAGATCAAGAAACGATCAAGTAGTTACAGATTTTAAATTATGGGTAAAAGAATCTTCTAAAGATATTTTAAAAGATATTACAAATGTGATGCAAATGTTAATTAAAAAAGCTGAACAAAATGTAGATACAGTTATGCCTGGGTTTACCCATTTAAAAAATGCTCAGCCTATTTCATTTGCACATTACCTTTTAGCTTATTACGAAATGTTAAGTAGAGATAAAAAGCGATTTCAGAATAATTTAGAACTTTTAGATGAATCTCCATTAGGTTCGGTAGCTCTATCTGGTACCTCATATAAAATTGACAGAAACTATACCTCTAAAAAACTTGGCTTTAAAAAACCAACTAATAATTCAATCGACTCAGTTTCTGATAGAGATTTTGCAATTGATTTTTTATATGCTGCCGCTGTTTGTGCGATGCATTTATCAAGATTAGCAGAAGACTTTATTATTTTAAATTCAGATGCTTTTAAATTAATTTATTTTAACGATAGTGTGTTAACTGGATCATCAATAATGCCTCAGAAAAAAAATCCAGATCCAGCTGAGTTAATTAGAGGAAGAGTTGGGATAAACTATGGAAAATTAAATTCAATTTTAACAATAATGAAGGGTTTACCTATGTCTTATTTTAAAGATTTACAGGATGATAAAGCATTGGTCTTCGAGGGTTATGATACGTTAAAAGACACTTTAACAATGTCTTTTGAATTGATTGATAATTTAAAAATTTCAAAAGAAAGAATGCACAAGATGGCTAACGAAGGTTTTACTACCGCAACAGATTTTGCCGACTATTTAGTAAGAGAAAAAAACTTAACCTTTAGAGAATCTTATGGTATTTCCTCTCAATTAGTAAATTTTGCAGAAAAAAAAGGTAAAACTTTAAACAAAATTTCTTTAGACGAATTAAAAAAATTCTATAAAAATTTAGATAAAAGTGTTTTAGAAGTTTTTGATGTAAAAAACTCTATGAATTCGAAAAACTCTTATGGTGGAACTTCTTCGAACAACGTGAAAAAAATGATAAAAAAATATAAAAAGGATACTAGATGAAACTATTTTTTCTTTTAGTTTTAAGCATTTTAATTTTGGAAAGTTGCGGAAAAAAATCTGATCCACAATATCAAAGTAAAACTAAGCACGAAATTAAAAATATCTCATAAATATATGTCAAATTTCAAATATTTCAGAGAAAAATTGTTTATTGAAAATACTTCTGTGTTAAATATTGCAAAGAAAAACAAAACACCTTTTTATCTTTATTCTGGCAAGCAGATAGAAGAAAATTATATTAATTTTGCTAGAATCTTTAAAAGTGTAAATCCTCTTATATGTTTTGCTGCTAAAGCTAATACTAATCTGACAATCATGCGAATGTTAGGGAAATTAGGTTCTGGAGTAGATGTAGTCTCAGGTGGAGAGCTTTTAAAGGCTTTAAAGGCTGGAATAAAACCAGATAAAATTGTTTTTTCAGGTGTGGGAAAGACAGAGGAAGAATTAAAATTAGCTATTAAAAATAAAATATTATTAATAAATGTTGAGTCAGAAAGTGAAGCAATTTTAGTAAACAAGATAGGTAAAAAAGTTAATAAGATAATATCTATTGGTTTTAGAATAAATCCAAATGTTGATGCCAAAACGCATAAAAAAATCTCAACTGGTAAAGCTGAAAACAAATTTGGAGTATCTATTAAAAATTTTTCTTTTTTTTACAAAGGTATTAAAAAATTTAAATACTTAAAAATTAATGCAGTAAGTGTACATATAGGTAGCCAAATTCTATCTGATACTCCTTACAAGAAAACATTAGATGTACTCTCAAAAGTTATAAGAGATTTAAATATAAAACTAAAATATGTTGACTTAGGTGGCGGTTTTGGAATTAAATATAACAAGAAAGATAAGCTGATTAATTTAAATAATTATGCAAAACTTGTTCATGATTTTAAAAAAAAAATAAATTGTAATATTATTTTTGAACCAGGCAGATCTTTGATTGGTGATACAGGAATTTTAGTAAGTAAAATTCAATATATTAAAAAAGGTTTGAATAAAAATTTTATTATCATAGATGCGGGTATGAATGATTTTATGAGAACTGCATTGTATGATGTGTGTCATGATATTGTGCCGATCACTAAAACAAATAAAAATAGCAAAGGACCTGTAGAATTTGTTGGACCAATCTGTGAAACTACGTGCAAATTTGTACAATATAAGAAATATCAAAAAATCAAAGAAGGTGACTTTGTTGCCATAACAAATGTTGGTGCTTATGGATCTTCTTTATCTTCTAACTATAACACCAAACCTCTTATTGCTGAGATTTTAATTAATAAAAATAATTTTAAAATTATTAGAAGGAAGCAAGATTTATTAAAGTTAATTAACTCTTAATGCAATTTATAAAATCTTTAGCTTTTAATATTTTTTTATATATCGGTATAATTCTAGTTTTCATTCTAGCTATACCGACTTTAATTTTGCCTTCTACATTTACTTTGTATTGTGGAAAATTTTTAGCATATTATATAATCTTAATATTAAGATTATTTTTAAATACTAAAGTTATTTTTCATGGACGTGAAAATTTAAAAAAAGTTAAAAATTTTTTTATAGCTTCGGCACATCAATCAATGTTTGAAACATTTGTTCTTCAAGCCCCATTGAAATTTCCTGTTTTTATTCTAAAGAAAGAACTTTTAAAAATACCTTTATTTGGTTGGTACTTGAAGAAAATTGGATCCATTGAGATAATTAGAGAAACAACAACAAAAGAAAATTTAAATTTTTTTGATAAAATAAAAAAAACCACTCAAGACCATAATCGCCCTCTTTTAATATTTCCTCAAGGCACGAGAGTTCGATTTGATGATAGAAGCCCTTTTAAAAAGGGAGTAGGTAGAATTTATGAATCACTTAAAATGCCATGTATACCTGTTGCTTTAAACTCTGGAAAAATATGGCCTAAAAATAGTTTTATGAAGTATCCAGGTGATATTCATGTTTCTTTTTTAGAACCAATTGAACCTGGCCTAGAAAAAAAAATTTTTTTAAAAGTTTTACAAGAAAGAATTTATTCTGAAACTAAAAAATATTCTTAATCTTTTTTTCTGCCAAAATCTGGCTTATTGGTGTCTTGACCGGCTTTAATGACTTCTTTTCTAATTTCTTTAGTGGAATTAAAGATCTGAAAAAGTTTATCTCCATTTTTATCATTTATAGCTTTTTTTAATTCATTCAGTTTTTCAATAAAACTATCAATACCTTTAGATACATTTTCACTATTATTTAAAAAAATATCTCTCCACATTAAAGGATTAGATGCTGCTATTCTTGTAAAGTCTCTTAAACCACCAGCACTATACTGAATCACTTCTTGTTTTAATTTATCTTCTACACTCATTACTGTTCTAACAATATTATAGGCAATTGCATGAGGTAAATGACTAGTCAAAGATAAAATTTCATCATGTTCTTCTGGTGTCATAATTTTAACTTTACAGCCAATTGTTTCCCATAAAGCTTTTAAACTTTTTACGGGTTGTTCTGCGCAATTTTTAGGTGGAGAGATAATGCACCAACGATTTTTGAACATTTCAGCCTGCCCTGCTTTTGGCCCGCTTTCTTCTGTTCCTGCAATGGGATGTGAAGGTATCCAGTGAACATCTGTTAAATTAATATTGTGAATTATCTTCATAACTTCTTTTTTAACAGATCCTGTGTCTGTCAAAATAACATTTTTTTTCAGGCTATCTTTTATCGATAATATAATTTCTTTATAGCTACTAAGGGGTGTTGCAATAATTATTAAATCAGAGTTAGCAACACAATGGCGAATGTCACTAGATACATTTGAACATATACCTTCCTTTTTTAAATATGCAGTCACTTCTTTTGAATTATCAAAAATTTTAATTTCTTTTGCCAAATTTTTGTTTTTAATAGACCTTAAAATTGAAGATCCTATCAAGCCACAGCCAATTATAGAAATAGTATCAAACATTAAGAATTTTTTTTAATTCAATTATTAATTTTAAATTTTCTTTGCTGTTACCCACAGTAACTCTTAAAGAATTTTTTATCGAATATACATTCATTTGTCTTAATAAAATTCCTGTTTTAGCTAGTGCGTAAAACACTTGATCTGATGTTTTTTTAACTCTGTCAAAATTAATTAAAGAAAAATTTACACTCGTCCTATTTGTGTGGATATTTAGTTTCTTAAAAGTATCATAAAATTTTTTAGACCATTTTCTTACGTGTTGTATTTCCTTGTTTAGCCAGGCTGTATCTTTTATCGCGACCGCAGCTGCGCATAATGCTGGTCGATTAACATTGAAAGGTGGTTTTATTTCATATAATGAGTCAATTATATTTTTTGAAGCGTAACCCCAGCCGACTCTTAGTCCTGCTAAACCGTATATTTTTGAAAATGTTCTAGTTACAACAACATTTTTAAATTTAGAGAATAGTTTTAGTCCACATTCATAATTTTTGGAATTCATGTACTCAAAGTATGCATCATCAACTACTAATAAAATGTCACTTTTAAGTTTTTTTCTTAGTCTTAATATTTCTTTTTTATCAATATGTGTGCCTGTAGGGTTATTAGGATTCGCAATAAAAACAATTTTAGTTTTATTAGTTACACATGAAAGAATACTATCTACTGATGATATAAAATTATTTTCTGACGCATAAACTACTTTTGCAGAATTAAGTGCGCTATAGATTCTATAAATAATAAAACTGTATTGTGGTACTACAACTTCGTCATTTTTATTAAGAAAAGCTTTACAAATGAGTTCAAATACTTGATCCGAACCATTGCCTAGAATTATTCTATTTTGATCTAATTTAAATTTTTTAGCTATAGTTTTCCTTAAAAAAGTTCCATCTGAATCAGGGTATCTCTTAAAATTTTTTGAGACTTTAATGTACTCTTTAACCGCTTTTGGGCTTGGCCCTAATGCAGATTCATTTGCAGATAATTTTATTTTAGCAAATTTTTGCTTAAATACGCTCAACCCAGCTACATATTTTTCAACTTTAATACTTTTAGCTTTTGGTAATTTCATAATTTATTTAAGTCTTATCTAAAAAGCTTTATTATTTCTATGTTCATTTTAATTTCTTATAAAATTGACAATTTTCTAAGGGTTTAGTACAAGTTTATAGCGCTGATTTAACCAAATTGCGGGCGCATAATAAAATTCGCTAAATAGGGTTCTGCCCAGTTTAGCTGGGTTTTTTTTTTATATGAACTATAAAATTGAAAATATAAAACAAATAATTGTATCAAAATCAATTAAACTAGATTGTGGTCAAACTATAAAAGATTTTCCTATAGCTTATGAGACTTATGGTGAACTTAATAAAGAAAAAAGTAATGCAATTCTAATTTTTCATGCCCTTTCGGGTGATCAATTTGTTTCGGGTACTAATCCTGTTACCAATAAAGATGGTTGGTGGTATACAGCTGTAGGTCCTGGAAAAGCTGTTGATACAGGAAAATATTTTATTATTTGTGCGAATGTTCTAGGTGGGTGTATGGGCTCGTTTGGACCTAAAAACCTTAATCTCGCCGATGGTGAACCATATGGTTTAAAATTTCCTGTGATAACAATAAGAGACATGGTTAGAGCGCAAGAATCTTTATTAGAACACTTTAAAATAAAAAAACTTTTAAGTGTTTTAGGTGGTTCTATGGGGGGGATGCAACTTTTACAGTTTTGTGCTTTATACCCTGATAAAACTTTTTCGGCAGTACCTATTGCATCAACTGCAAGTCATAACGCTCAACAAATTGCTCTTAATGAATTAGCCAGACAAGCAATTATGTCAGATCCATTATGGAACAAAGGAAATTATTACAAAGATAAAAAAAGCCCTAAAAATGGCTTGGCTGTAGCTCGTATGGCGGCTCACATTACCTACATGTCAGACAAAGGTTTGCAAGAAAGATTTGGGAGAAAACTCCAAGAAAAAAAAGACTATGAATTTACATTTGACGCTGACTTTCAAGTAGAAAGTTATTTGCGACATCAAGGCAATGTATTTGTAGACAGGTTCGATGCAAATTCATATTTGTATCTTTCAAGAGCCATGGACTATTTCGACCTATCAAAACAGTTTAAAAATGGCTTGGTGGGTGCATTTCAAGATCATAAAACTAAATTTTTAATCATATCTTTTTCTTCAGATTGGCTTTATCCGACAAAAAATAGTAAAGATATTGTAATTGCTTTAAATGCATCCCGCACAAACGTTGCTTTTGCTGAAATAAAAACAGACAAAGGTCACGACTCTTTTTTAGTTAATGAGCCAGAGTTCTTAGAAACCCTTAAAGGTTTTTTAGATTCTAATTATGAAATATTTAAAAATGAAAAACGAATTTAAAATAATTTTAAACTTACTTCCTGTCCAATCCAGAGTATTGGATGTTGGTTGTGGTGATGGGACTTTAATCGAAGCTCTTATTAAGCAAAGAGATATTGACGCGCGAGGCATAGAACTTGAGGAAAATAAAGTTAAACAATGTATTTCTAGAGGATTATCGGTAATTCAAGGAAATGCTGAGACGGAACTTGGTCAATTTCCTGATAAAGCTTTTGACTTTGTTGTCTTGAGCCAAACACTTCAAGCATTCTATCAACCTGAAAATGTTTTGAATGAATTGTTGAGAATAGGAAAAAAAGTAATAATTTCAATACCTAACTTTGGGTATTGGCAGATTAGAACAAGTTTATTGTTTTTCGGAAAAATGCCTGTCACAAAATCTCTTCCGGATTCTTGGTATAATACACCTAACTTACATATGTGTTCTATAAAAGATTTTTATCATTTTTGTGATAAAAAAAATATCAAGATGAATAGAATTATAGGCATTAATAATGAAAAAACATCTTCTATAAACCGAATTAATTTAGAGATGAAAAACCTTTTGTCTGAGGTTGGTATATTCTTGATTAGTTAAATGTTAAATATAGATATTGTACCTTGCCTTCAAGATAATTATAGTTTTGTAATTCATGATACAGAAACAGATATTGTTGCGGTAGTTGATCCTTCAGAATTTGAACCTGTTAATAAATTTATTGAAAAAAAATTTAAAAAAATTAATTATATTTTAAACACACATCACCATTTTGATCATACCGGGGGGAATTTAGGTTTACAAAAAAAATATAAAAGCAAAATTATTGGCTCTAAAAAAGATGAAAAAAGAATTCCAGGTATAAATATAAAATTATCTGACAATGAAAACTTTAAACTAGGAAGTATAAATTTTAAAACCTTTCTTACTCCAGGTCATACTAATGGTCATATTTGTTTTTATGCAAAAAATGAAAAAATTATTTTTACTGGTGATACTTTATTTTCATTAGGATGTGGCAAAGTTTTTGAGGGAACGTACCTAGATATGTTAACATCTCTTAATCTTATAAAAAAATTACCATTAAATACTCAAATTTATTGCGGTCATGAATATACTCAAAAAAATTTAGATTTTTGTATTAAATATGAAATTAATAATAATAGACTGGAGCACAAAAAAAAATGGCTGATCTCAAAATTAAGTGAAAAAGAGCCAACTATTCCCGTAACTATAAAAGAAGAATTAAATACAAATATTTTTTTACGCTGCGATGTTCTCTCTGTAAAAAAATCATTAGGCATGGAGAATTCATCTGAAGTAGAAATATTCAAAAAACTTCGAGATTTAAAGGATAGTTTTTAAGCTCTATCGCCTTGACTTGGAGTTCTTTCAAGTTATATTGCCTTAATTTTAAAGAAAGAAAACTTATGTCATTTGCAATATTTGAAACAGGTGGAAAACAATACAAAGCGTCTGCGAGTAAAATTATAGAAATAGAAAAACTTGAAGCTGAAGTGGGCAAAACCATTCAGTTTAAAAACGTTTTGCTATTAAATGACAGTAAGACCACTGAGATCGGGAGCCCAAATGTTGATGGTGCTATTGTTGAAGCAAAATTGCTAGACAATGTGAAGGATAGAACTATTTTAATTTTTCACAAAAGAAGAAGAAAACATTCGAGAAAAATGAATGGGCACAGACAAAGGCACTCTAAAATTCAAATTATAAAAATTCTTTCTAAAGGTGGAAAGATTATAGCTGAAGCAAAACCGATAGAATTAAAACCTAAAACAATTACTGTAGAAAAAAAGAAAAGAAAAAAAATTACAAAAAAAAAATTAATAAAGTAGGAAAATAAAATGGCAACAAAAAAAGCTGGTGGATCATCGCGTAATGGCCGAGATAGTGCGGGTCGAAGACTTGGTGTTAAAATGTATGGTGATCAAAAAGTTATACCAGGAAATATTATAGTAAGACAGAGGGGAACACGTATTCACCCTGGTGAAAATGTTGGAATGGGTACAGACCACACTTTATTTTCTTTGATAAAGGGTAAAGTTAAATTTAAAAAATCAAAATTAAACAGAACTTTTGTTTCTGTTATCCCCAGTTAAGCATATAAATAACCTTAGTTATTTATATTAAAAACCTACAATGAAATTTTTAGATCAAGCTAAAATCTATATTAAAGCAGGTAATGGTGGTTCTGGTTCTGCGAGCTTCCGAAGAGAAAAATTTGTTGAGTATGGAGGACCTGATGGTGGAGATGGTGGAGATGGTGGTTCCGTTATTTTTGAGTCAGAAAGAAATTTAAATACATTAATTGATTTTAGATACGCTCAACATTTTAGAGCAGAAAATGGTTATATAGGTACTAAAAGAAAAAGAACTGGCGCGGGAGGAAAAGATTTAATAATCAAGGTTCCAGTAGGAACTCAGATTTATGAAGAAGATAACAATACATTAATTTATGACTTTACAAGAAATAAGGAAAGATATTTAGTGGCCACTGGTGGTAACCACGGTTTAGGAAATGTCAGATTTAAAAGCTCAACTAATAGAGCGCCTACAAAAAAAACAAATGGGAAAGTAGGAGAAGAATTTTGGGTGTGGCTACAATTAAAGGTTATTGCAGATATTGGGATTGTAGGAATGCCAAATGCGGGTAAGTCAAGTTTACTTGCGGCAATAACTCGTGCGAGACCTAAAATAGCAAATTATCCTTTTACAACAATAGATCCTAATCTTGGTGTTTCTTACTATGATGACAAAGAAGTTACATTAGCAGACATACCTGGTTTAATAGAAGGTGCACATGAAGGTACCGGCCTAGGTGATAAATTTCTGCGCCACATTGAAAGATGTAATACTTTATTGCATTTAATAGACTTGTCAGAGGAAAAACTTGCTGAATGTTACCTAAAAGTAAGAAATGAGTTATCAAAATATGATAAAATTCTAACAAAAAAAAAAGAGATTATTGTGTTTAATAAATCTGATTTGCTCGAGAAAAAAGAAATAGAAAAAAAATTAAAAATATTTAAGATAAAAATTAAAAAAAAATATGAAATAATTTCAGTTGCTACAGATAAAAACTTGACTAATTTAAGAAAAATATTGTTAAAAAATGCAGCTAAATAAAGCAAAAAAAATAGTTATAAAACTAGGCTCATCTACTATTATTGATGCTAAAGGTAAATTCAAAAAAAAATGGTTCTTAAGTCTAATCCAGGATATTAAGCAATTAAGAAAAAATAACCAAGAAATAGTTATTGTTTCCTCGGGTGCTATTGCGCTTGGACAAAGTTATTTAAAAATACAAAATAAAAAAGTTAAAATTGAAATGAGTCAGGCGGTGGCATCAATTGGACAAATTCATTTAATTAATGAATTCCAAAAAATTTTTGAAAAAAATAAAATTAAAATTGGTCAAATTTTAATAACTCCAGATGACACAGAGCAAAGAAGAAGAGCACTGAACGCTAGAAGAACGTTTGAAAATCTTTTTAAATTAGAAGCAATACCTGTTGTTAATGAAAATGATACTACAGCAACTTCTGAAATTAAATATGGAGACAACGATAGATTGGCAGCAAGAGTAGCTCAAATAATAGGTGCAGATTTACTGATAATTTTATCTGATGTTGATGGATTGTATGAAAAAATATCAAATAAAAAAAGTTTAATTAAACAAGTGGATATTGTTAATGAAAAAGTTTTTTCTCTAGTTGATAAAAAAATTAATACCTATGGTTCGGGTGGAATGCTTACAAAGTTAGAGGCGGCAAAAATTTGTGTAAATGCTGGCTGTCATATGTTGATCGCTAACGGTGGGAAATTTAATCCTATAAAAAAAATTATAAGTGAAAAAGTATATACATGGTTTAAGCCTAAAATTTCTAATTTGGACGCTAGAAAGAAATGGATAATAAGTTCGCTATCTTCATCTGCTAAAATTTATATTGATCACGGAGCATCTAAAGCTTTAAAGTCTGGAAAGAGTTTATTGCCTGCCGGTATAATTAAAATTGCAGGTAATTTTAAGAAAGGTGACAACATAGTTATTGTAGATAATAATAATATTGATGTTGCGAGAGCGTTATCTTCTTTTACCTCTGAGGAAATTAATAAAATTAAAGGTTTGCAGAGTAATCAAATAGAAAATATTCTTGGATACGCAAGTAAATCAGAAATAGTACACAAGGACGATATTGTAATATTATGAAAAAATTAAATGAAATTGGTGTGAATGCAAAGAAGGCGTTGACAGTACTTAATAATTTAAATGAGGAAAAAATTAACAAAGTACTTCTGAGCTACAATCGACTTTTGTTAGAAAATAAAAAGCAGATTCTTCAAGAAAATATTAAAGACGTAAAAAATGTTAAAAAAAAACATCTCGTAGATAGATTGGTGTTAGATGACGAAAGAATAGAAGGCATAAGGAGTTCTGTTAATGAAATCTTTAAATTTAAAAGTCCCCTAAATAAAGTCTTGGAAACATGGAAAAGGCCAACTGGTTTGAAAATAAAAAAAATTACAACTTCAATAGGTGTTATAGGTGTGATTTATGAGAGCAGGCCAAACGTAACAGCTGATGTTTCTGCTTTGTGTTTAAAATCAGGTAATTGTGGAATACTAAGGGGAGGCTCTGATGCTTGTAATTCAAATAAGATATTGGCTAATCTTTTTAGGGAATCTTTAAAAAAAAACAATGTTGATAAAAACTGTATTCAATTTATTGATGACAAAAATAGAAATATTGTAAATTACCTTTTATCTAATATGTCGAAATATATAGATGTAATCGTGCCTAGAGGAGGAAAAGAACTTGTAAAAAAAGTTCAACAACTTTCAAGAGTGCATGTAATTGGACACCTTGAGGGTCTTTGTCATATTTATGTAGATAAGGATGCGAACACCGCTATGGCTACAAAACTAGTTGCTAATGCTAAAATGCGAAGAACTAGCATATGTGGAGCTGTTGAAACATTGTTAATAGATTCTAAATCAATAAAAAAACATGGCGTTCCAATTATGAATAAACTGGCATCACTGGGCTGTGAGATTGTTGTGGATAAAAAAATTAATCAAATTTTTAAAAATAAATATAAGTTAGCAAAAGAAATTGATTGGAAAACTGAATATTTAGATGCAAAAATTTCTATTAAATCGGTTAACGGAGTGCAAGAAGCTAAAAATCATATACTAAAATATGGCACAATGCATACCGATGGTATTATAACTAATAATTCTAAGACAGCAGAAATATTTTTAAATGGTGTTAATAGTGCAATTGCCATGCATAATGTTTCGACTCAATTTGCTGATGGAGGTGAATTTGGATTTGGAGGAGAGATCGGCATTTCTACAAATAAATTGCCGCCAAGAGGGCCGGTTGGGGTTAATCAGCTAACTTCTTACAAATATATAGTGACAGGAAAAGGAATTGCCAGGTCTTAATCAAAAATGATTAAATCTAGTAAGATAAGAATTGGAATTTTAGGAGGAACCTTTGACCCTCCGCACTATGGACACTTAGAAATCTCTAAACTGGCAATAAAAACATTATTTTTAGATAAAGTTTATTGGTGTATAACAAAAAAAAATCCATTCAAAAAAAAAGCCTTTTTTTCATTGCCTGAAAGAATCAAAAAAAGTAAAATTATAACTAACCAAACAAAAAAAATTAAAATTAAATTTTTTGAAGACAAAATAAAATCATTTAACACTATAGATTTAATAAAGTTTTTAAAAAAAAAAAATAAAAGGAATATTTTTTTTTTAATTATTGGTTCAGATAACTTAATTAAATTTCATAAATGGAAAAATTGGAAAAACTTGCTAGAATTAACTGAAATTGTGGTATTTTCACGAAAGGACTTTGATAAAAAAGCTAAAAAATCTGTTATAGTGAAACACGTGAAAAATATAATATACATTAAACACAAATCTATTAATGTTTCTTCAACTCAAATTAAGAAAGACTATCCTAAAGCTTAATGGAAATATCAGAAATGAAAAATCAGATTGAAATAATTTTAGATAATAATAAAGCTAAAAATATTGTATCAATTGATCTTAAAAATAAATCTTATATTGCAGACTATATGATTATAGCTTCGGGAACTTCTTCTAGACACCTTCAGTCTCTGTCTCAAAACTTAGTTACAGAACTTAAAAAAATAGGAATTTACAACTGCAGAATGGAAGGAAATGATAGTAATGATTGGAAACTTGTAGATGCTATCGATATTATAGTTCATTTATTCCACCCTGAGAAAAGAGAATTTTATGATCTCGAAAAGATGTGGTCTGAACCAATGCCTAAAGAGAAAATATTAATATGAAAAAAATAAATATTGTAATTACAATTTTATTCTTAAATATTTTTACGATTAGTAATTATGTTTACTCCAAAAATTCAAACGAATTGTACAAAAAAATTGATTTATTCAGTGAGGTTTTAGAAACTATTAAACAAGAATATGTTGATGAAATTGACCAAGCAGCAGTTATGGACTCAGCGATTAATGGTCTCTTGCAATCTTTAGATCCTTATTCGGCATATATGAGCCCTAAATCATTTAATGGCATGCAAACTGATACCAGGGGCGAGTTTGGTGGGCTTGGAATTGAAATAGGAATGGAATCTGGTGTTGTTAAAGTTATTTCTCCAATTGACGATACCCCAGCAGCAAATGCAGGGATTAAATCAGGAGACTATATTGTTAGAATTAATGGTCAGCAGGTACAAGGTAGAACACTTACAGAAGCAGTTGAGCTTATGCGTGGGCCAGTAGGATCAGAAATAAAATTAACCGTTAGAAGAAAAAATGAAAGAAAAGCATTAGAATTTATAATTAAAAGAGCAATCATCGAAGTTAAGTCAGTTGAAGCAAAAATAATTGGTACAAAGAATAAAATTGGATATTTAAGATTAAAATCTTTTAATGAAAATAGTGACAAACAGCTTTT
>Ga0307986_10001408_pt1 | contig 17414 bp, 17 predicted proteins | sample EllFjometageno82_FD_203170 | JGI IMG/M metagenome (GOLD analysis project Ga0307986, IMG submission 203170) | Marine microbial communities from Ellis Fjord, Antarctic Ocean - #82 | ecosystem: Environmental > Aquatic > Marine > Unclassified | place: Southern Ocean | collected 2014-10-09
AGTAGTAGAAGAAGTAGAAGAAGTAGAAGAAGTAGAAGAAGTAGAAGAAGTAGAAGAAGTAGGATATAATAGCGGTGGTGAACAGCCCGCTCCTGATATGCCCAAAGCTTCTGACGAGCCAGCGCCTTCGGATGAAGAAGGGGAAGAAGAAGAAGGAGAAGAATATGAATACAAAGGTGAAACATATTGGCTAATTAGAGATTCAGAAGAAGACTTTTTCTATAAGTTTATAACAGATGACGAAATTGAAGATATGCCATGTGGACAGTTATTAGACAATGGACCTGTTTTATTTTAAAAATAAAAATCTAATATAGATATTAAGTGGGTTGTTTTCTACTTAATTTATTAAGTTCACTTTTTTAGAAAGAAAACATTGTACCGAACCTTGAATTAACGAACACTGTAAGTAAAGCTAAGTAAAGCTAAGTAAAGGTAAATCAAACTTTCAAACAATATTTTTTATGATCCGACCATTGAAAACCCTGACACTCCCTACTACAATATAGATTTTTTTTACAGCGACTACACCTTTTTAGTGCAGTCTTCATTCCGTCAGCCCCACAAAAACTACACAACGGTGGTAGTGGACCAACCATAGGCGGAACTTCTTTCATAATATCCTGTATTTTACCCTGATTCTCCTTTCGTTTACCTTCCGCTTCTGGGTCAACCATAACGTCCGGACTTGCTCCTAGAATATCTAAGGAAGCATTTACAATGTGTCCTTCATGTTTTTCTAAGGCTTCAATAATTCTTTCACGTTCGGCACCAGTTTGTGTGTATACTTGTTTTATTTTGTCTTCGTCCATTTTTAAAGTTATCTATTTTTTTAAAATATTTTCTAAACGCCTCTTAGTAATATTTAAAAAAGTCTCTTTGTTTGTATCTTATATCATTGTGTCCAAGTATAGAATTAACCGCATTTTCATTTGCGTATATTAAAGCTGGATACATAAAGTTAGTTGTTTTTGTGAATCTAAATAGTAATATATCGAAGTGTCTCCATCTATTTTGTTCATTTATATAGTTGTATAATTCTAATGCTAGTTTCCATGAAGGAATGTAATAGCCATATGCTCCTATAATTCGGTAGTTTTCTTTCTCTATTGTATTTAATCCTTTTTTAAAGGTTTTCGTCCATTTCGTAGGATTAAACTTAGGATTATCTTTTACCAATAGGGATTGAAGCCACCCGCCTAAATAAGTTATAGAATCAGTAGGAAACTTTAACTTATTTATTTTTGTTGTATCTATAAATGTGTCATCCTCACAGATGATAACCTTGTTTAACTTATTCTTAATAATATATTCCAGCATTTTATAGTGTGATAAAAAACAGGCTACCTTCGTTTTGTGATTTTCAGGTTTAATACTAGGAAGTGAAATCATTCTATCTAAGTATTTCTTAGGAATACGGTCCTTTTTCCCATCCAAAGCTTTAAATCTTTTGATTTGCTTCTGTTTTTTATAATATTGCCACCTATCTTTGGACCTATCTAAATTAATAACATATATATGATATTTTGTCATATACTATAAAAAGAATTAAAACTAAATCAAGCGACGCATTTTAGTAGCCGTGTTTTTATCGAACGAAAGATTTAAAATCCTCCTAATATTTCGTCCATGGAACCTGATTTAATCGCGCGCTTGTAGACTGCCGTTCTTGACTTAACTTTTTTTAAGGCGAGATTTGCCCGTTTGGCGTCCGCGCCATTTAGAGCCGCCCACATTTTAGGATTGATGTCCGTGTCACAGTTAAAACGGTTGCCCATATAGTTTAAGTCCACGTTATCTTCTGCTTTTTTACACGCTTTCATAAGTTCTTTTACTGCTTTTTTTACAGCAACTTGTCTGGCCGGCGACGCCTTTGTAGATTTTTTTTTAGCAGCTTTGGATTTACCTTTTTTAGTCTTCTTGGTGTGAGGGCAGTTTGATTTCTTTTTGTGGACGTGTTTGCATTTTTTACATTTTCTTCCTTTTGAATTAACGCGACCGCCGCCATATCTACTTGAAAATACTCTGGTTCCTAAGCCTGTGACCGGTGCCTTTCCTTTGCCGGGCGCCGACTGTAATCCCTGTCTTGGGCCGAATGGCGGCTGCTGTGAATCAACTCTGGATCCGTCTAACAGAGTAATAATTGAATTGCGAGGATCTGACGATGGAAGATTGTATGTGTTGTTTCCAGACAACGTAGGCCACCAAGCAGGGGTCGTCGGCACGATGGGTAGGCCACTACCGCCTCCTCTTCTAGCTCTTCTAGTTCTTCTAGTTCTTCTACCACCCTTCTGTGGCGCCCGTGTTACAAACGGCTGATCGCACGAACTTCTACCGACCGACGCTTTTGTTATAGGTGCTGTTTTAAAAGGAAAAGCCGATGGCTGTTCGAAGCCGCCGCCAGTTTGGGTAACTGTTGTTAAACCTTTAATGCTAGCGACGCCTTTTGGTCCGGTGAACGCATTTGTTTGATTTTTTAAGCAACTAGCGGAATACTGACGATTAACCGCGTCACTAACATTTGAACCACCTCTCATTCTTCTGTTTCTACGACGAGTATTTCTTCTAACCATATTATATTTATTATTTAGATTTTAATTTGGATACGGAATAATATAAATTTGAAGTGAATTTACAATAAATATTAATCTAGAAATATCTGAACAAAAGTCTTTTAAAACATCTGTATAACATATATTATTACTATATACTGGTAAACTTTCTAATTTTATCTTCTGTTTTTCTTCTATAAAACTTATAATGCGTTGCCATTTAGAATATAAATAAATATAAAAGTTTTTCCACTGGTGTGTATCTAATGTATTTAATATAGAAGAATAAATAATTGGATCAACCCCTATATCTGTTAAAGGTTCTAGCCATTTTAAGTAATTATTTTTTGTATATTCTATATCAAAGCCACTTGTTTTTAATATTTTTAATAATTTAGTAGGTTGAATATTAATATGTTCGGTCATTGTTCTTTATAAACAATAAAAATAAAATAATGGAACGCTTAATAGGGATCATGGTGATTTCTACCAGAATAAGCACCAGGAGTGCCTACAAGAGGTAAGGTGGCTGAAGAATTCCGATGAGGATTTTCAGTCATTATTTCGTTAATTATATTTCTTACTTTTTCCAGTGATATTTTGGTTGTTTCATCTAATTTAAATAAAAAATCACTTAATTCTTCTTCTATTTCATTATCTGGTGTAGGTTCTATTGAATGAATTAAATAAGAAAAACTATTTAAGGAATTTTTAATTTCAATTGTAGCTTTTTCATATACTTGGTGAAGCAATGAATGCTTTTTTTTATGCTTGTGTTTTAGAATAACGTTTATATAATATAAATAATTATCTACGTGTTTAACAGCTTTATCAAAATCTGATTTATTAGATCTTCGTATCTTTCTTATATCCATAAGTATATCTTTTATATCACTATTGTGTTCAATAAAGTTATATTTGACATTGTTATGGGTAGATTTTGTAAAAGTCTTTACAACCGGTGCTGCTGCTGCTGCTGCTGCTGCTGCTGCTGCTGACGCTGCTGCTGCTGCTGCTGCCGTTGTTGCTGCTGAATCTGTACTATATTTCATATAAAATCCAGCGGCAACCAAAGAAGCCATCATTTTCATGTCTATATCTGTTTCTGATATCATATAGGCCAGTATAAAAAAAGCCATTACATTGTAAATAGAATTGCCAGCCTTTCGTTTATCAATTAATCCTTCTAATAGAAAGTCTATCATTATCTAATATAAGTTTAGTTTTTATTTGAAGCAAGATAAACAACCGCTTTTTTGTATGTCCATATTATTTATCATATAAACTATAATATCAATTGACGGTTTCAAATAGTCGTCCACTGCGTTTAACATTAATATCTTATTAGATTCTTCGGTGTCAATGTCATATGCTATAATACATTTGGTAACTAATATAGCTACGGTCTTCTTGTATTTTCCTTTTCTTGAGCTTGTATTGTATTTTTCTATTGCTTTAACTATCGGTAAAATTATTTTTATCCAATCTGAAAAAGCCCAAGACGAAATATCATTAGTTATGTCGTCGTCAAATGCTTTTTTAACTGTATTACTACAATGATTGTATATTGTTATAATATTACGGTGGTCTACTTCTGATACTATTTCACTTTCCTCTTTAATTAAGTCTGATAAGTAATCATTTCTTTCTTTTTTCTCGTTATTTACAACTAGTTCTAGGTTTTCTGTGGAGACTGACATTTTTATACATAACTATAAAAATAATTAAAAAAATAAAACGCTTACGAAGATATAAATACAAAGTGTATAAATACTGAAACTAAAATAAAGGTTATACCACCATATATAGTACTATTAGTATCTTTCATTATTTCAGACTGAATAACCTTCATAAAAGTTGATATGTATTGAAGCCAAGGCTGCTGATGAAAACCGTCTTCTAAGTCTATTGAATTAACCGTTTCAATTGTTTTCTTCATAAATTCGGCAAGCCATTTTGAATAACCATTAACAATTTCATTAAATGTCATGGAACTAAACTGTTTTTTTTTCTGAGTTATTCCAGGACTGGTTGTTGCAGGACTGGTTGTTGCAGGACTGGTTGTTGCGACAATGGTTGTTCCGGCACTGGTTGTTCCTTCGTGTTCGGTGTAAGCTTCAATTATAGGACTGAACATTTATATATTAAACTATTTTTTTTCTAAATCTTTATCGTCAAATAAAACACTTATTTTGTTTATAAAATTTGATACTTTATTTGCGAAGTAGAATAAAATGGCGTATATTATAACTAGAACAACAAAGGATATACTTGACAAACACCATTTTCTGTATATTAGATAGTAATAAATAGCAAGTATTATTATAACAAACTTCATGTCCATTAAAAATAATAAAAACAAGGCTACGGTTGTTAATGGAACTATTGTTGCAAATAATATTAAATTGCCGGTTATTATTTTAGAAAGAGTATCAGCACAGAATAATGAATTAAATATAAATGGAAATATTAACAGTAAAAAAAACATAAATACTATAAAATATCCTGTATATTTATATTTTTCATTTACTACTACTATTTCAAGTTCCTCTTCCTTTTTTTCTTCTTTTATTGATTCAGTATCTGACATTTCTAATATAGTTAGAAATAAAATCATATGATATTACAATTCATCAATAATATCTACATGTCCGAGCATATGGCGCCGACAGCACATTTTGGTTAGGCCTAGTTTATTCATAGCTTCACCATACGGGGAATACTCTTGCTGTTTAGTTGTATCCATATATCTTATTTCGTCCGGATTTATGCCTTTTTCTTTAATGATATCTCCCGATATCTTAAGATAAAGAAGGTATTTGTCTCCAATGACTTTATTGCAAGTGAAGCATCTAACAGGAATTAACATTTATATATACTACTAATTATTTTTTAAATTGTTTTTTTCAATTTTCTGCGATATTCATCAAAATTCTGTTGATCTAATATAGTTACAGGTTCCCCCGGTTTACCTCTCGGGGCAGGTGGAGGAACACAATTTGTCATACAATTAGGTTGATTCATTGAAGCACAGCCATACAAGCAATAAACAAATGTATCGATTATGTATAATACAGCTATAACGAGAGCCAGCACCGTTAATCCTATAATTAGTTTAACCATTTTTATATATATATATATATATATAAATGGTTCGCAAAACAAGGATGCGTTCAAAAAGAAATAAAAAGAGAATACGGAGAAAATCTAGAAAACTTAGAAAATCTAGAAAACAAAGAATAAAAGTCGGTGGGGCAATGCACACTAACTCACAGTCATGTAAAGAATTATATAAAATGTCAAGAGATACAACAGAGGCGATAAACGTGTTGACGACAAAGCATCTTTCAGAAAAGGAAAGATATAAAGTTGATTTGGCAGCTTTACGTAAAGAAGAAGCCGAAGTATATAGCGCGGCAAAGGAATTATTTTTGGCCCGACAGCGGCTCGCGGCAGCTATCCTCGCGATTAAGGCGGAAATTGAAGCCGTGAAAGAAGGAGACAAAGGAGACAAAGGACCGCTAGAAAAACGCCTGACAAATATGGAGGAGTGGGCGGGTAAAGATAATTGTATAGAGTTTGAGAAGTGGATTAGGCCGAAAATAGAAACAGAAGAGAGGGCAGGGCTAGCGTCATCGGACTTGGACGACTTTTTTGCTAATCAGATCCAAGAAGAAGAAAAAATGGCGGAGGCGTCCAGATACGGGCGAATAGATTAATTTACTACTTATTTAAAAATAAATGAAGTAAGTAAATAAAATGTTCACCGCTTTATCGACGAAATACTTTTATGATACATACAAAGATTGGACCAATTCACCCGATATGTTATTAGACCCAGTAACAACCGTTTCTAGAATAGCGCTATTACAGTATAAACCACCGGGAACAAAGATAAGCATACACGACCATAAAATAGGTTACATGGAGTCTAGTATCTACCAGGGAACGTGGAGAATGTTTCAAGGAGACCAAAGAGAAGATTTAAAGAACCTCTACAAACCAATTGTAGCCTGTGTTAAATGGTGGGGCGACTATCCAGGCGTTAAAGATATAATTAGAGAGGCTATTCTAGGGATAAATATACTTAAAAATACTTATTCAGAAACCTCCACTATTTTCCACACACTTTCCCTGTATAAAACTATAATGGAACATTACTTAGACAAACAGCCGATAGACCACTTGGTTGATTCGGCATTAGACACCAATGACCCGCCTTCCGACGACATTATAGGTCTTTGGAAAAAAAAAGAAATAGAGGTGGTATCCACACTTATTAGAAATATAGTGTATTACGCCGAAAATGAAGAACTAAAAAAAATACATATGGAACCACTCGAAAAATTACTAGACGGAAAAGAACAAATGCTTCAAGATATTTTGCGCAGAAGAATAAGGAGCTTCTAAACATTTAGTTATTATGTGCTACCCGCAATGCAATTAGTGTATCTAAGAATTTTCTATTTACATATTCGCCTCCATTTTTAATTGTTTCAATAAGTTCATATAGTTCTTTAATAGCTGTTTCTTTTGGTACATAATCATCTTCGGGTTCCTTCTTTACCAGTTCTGGTTCCTTCTTTACCGGTTCTGGTTCCTTCTTTACCGGTTCGGGTTCCTTCTTTACCGGTTCGGGTTCCTTCTTTACCGGTTCGGGTTCCTTCTTTACCGGTTCGGGTTCCTTCTTTACCGGTTCGGGTTCCTTCTTTACCGGTTCGGGTTCCTTCTTTACTGGTTCGGGTTCCTTCTTTACTGGTTCGGGTTCCTTCTTTACCGGTTCGGGTTCCTTCTTTACCGGTTCGGGTTCCTTCTTTACCGGTTCGGGTTCCTTCTTTACCGGTTCGGGTTCCTTCTTTACAGGAGAACCATTAATAGCAATGTTCATTTTAGAAACTTGTGATTCTGTAAGATAAGAGTATTCATACTTAGAACATTTTTGGTCAGATGTCTTTGCTTGCTTCTCTTGGTGTTTAATAATATCATTATAAACAATGTTAATAATTCGCATATCTTCTTCTGAGTAAATATCTTTATCGACAGTAGTTTCAATAAATTTTTGCATTTTCTTTGTTACATAGCTAAAGTATTTTGAATTGATAATTTCATGAGTGAAACGTTCAAGACCAGGTTTAACAGTTTTCCAAGAAACGTTACTTTTATTTTCAAGGGTTAATCCAATATATTCGTCAGCTTCATATTTGTATTCTAGTTCCTTCTCGAAAGAGTTTTTTCTCACTCGGATAACGAAATCACCTTGATCCTTAATATTGTATGGTAGAGTTGATAGAATTTTGTTATGACGCTTAACCCGGATTTTTCCAGACCAATCAAAGTATTCACTTTTATTTTCTTCATATTTTATTCCATATTTACTGAGTTGATCCATAATAGGAAATTTTGAAGAAGAACGCTCATGGGCAGCCATCCACATATCTTTATTTATATTACAGTTAATCTTAAATTCTGCAAGCTTATTATATACTTCTAAAGTTTCTAATTCTTCCAGTTTTTTGCTATATCCTCTACTCTTAGGTTTAATGACCCAATTTGTTTCATCTAATTTATATGCCCATATTAATTTACCTTTATCATTGGAATAGATAACACAATTATAAGTATGTTTTAGATCTAATTCTGTTTCATCCTCCCACTTATGAATTTCTTTATTATTAAAGAAAATGTTAACATTTTCATATTTATATGTTTCCGCAAAATCAAGACGAAGATTGCCATTGAATGACTGAGACATCATTAGATCTTCAAGTTCTTGAATCTTTTCAAGAGAAGTATCATATACAAACTGAAGACCACTTGTAAACCCATAGGTCTGTTCGTTATACTGTTCTTCTGTAAGAATAATAAGTGGAAATTGTTCATATACGTTTTTTTCAAGAATTATATTAAAATCCACAGTGCATTGCTCATACGTACCATTATGGGCATTTGTAATGATTACATTTTTCCCTGAATTAACAGAGATAATATCCGCAAGACCAATAATATGTTTGTTAGCCCCAATACCAAATCTACCGTTGATACCATACGGATTTTCATTGACGCTGTCCAATTCTAGAAGTTTTGACCATTTGTCAGGAGCCAATCCAACGCCATTATCAGCAATTGTAATTGTTTTCTTTTCTTTATCAAAATCGATGCGTAGAATAGTTGTTTTTTTATCAAAAGAGTTATCCGCAGCTTCTTTCACTATATCAGAAAGGGTATCTCCAACATTGCCACGGGCAATTTTATTAAATCGATTCGCATAGTTGCTTCCAGCTTGAACATTCATTATTTATATATCTATTTAGTTTAAGTATAAATAATTTTCAATTTTTTACCACACATTACTTCTAAGTAAATAATCTATCTCCTAGGTCTTTTAGATTATTTAATTGAATCATTAAGTCTTTTTTGTCTCCGTCCTTTAAGTTTAATGTATTAATAAAGTGGGCGTTTCGGACTATCATTGCTGTGTGCCTGAAACATACAAATTCAGATTTAAGTGCTTTACTTATATAATCTGGAAGGTAATCTCCGATCGCAAGCCGGAGGCGGTAGAAGCGCTGAATCAACTGCGCTGCAGCGTGTCGGTGGCAGCAGCATCCGTCACCCGTCCTACCGCGCTGACACCCGTAGCAGAGCGGCGCCCGCATGGAAGGCGCCCAAGGGTCTTTACGGCTCTGCATCTGTCTCTCTAGCCCGCGCACCTGCTGCTCAAAGCCCTTAGGTTGTGTTTCAGTTAGTAATATGTTATTCATTTATAGATATTATGAAATATTTTTTTAAATAAAATTGAAAATATTTAAAATCTTATTAGTATAGATATAAATATGCCAAAAGAATATCCGTGTAGTAAATGTGATTGTGAATATAATGTTAAAGAAACTATGGAGCTCCATATGAAGGCACATCATTCAGTTAATTCAGTTAAAGTAATTAGTAAAAAAGAAACTATAAATGACATTAGATTAAAGAATAAAATTTATAATACAGAATGTGTAGAATATATGAAAAAATTGCCGAATAAATCAATAGATTGTGCTATTCTAGACCCACCATACTACAATGTTGTAAATGAAACATGGGATAAACAATGGAAAAATATACAAGATTATTTAGATTGGATAGACAAAATAACATTCGAATTAGAAAGAATATCTAAATATTCTTGTTCATTGTGGCTATTTGGTTTTCCATATCAATTAAGTTATATTCTACCCATATTTGAAAAATATGGATTTACATACAGACAACATGTTGTTTTAAATAAAGGTCTAAGGAGTGTTGCTGGTAGAACAAGTAATAAATTAAAAATGTTTCCTACAGCTACAGAATACATTATTTACTTTCATAAAGAAGCAAGACCTTTTATTAAAAAATATTTACAAGAGAAACAGGAAACAACAAAAATTAGTTCAAAAGATATTAATTTACATTTAGGAAAAGCTATTAATGGTGGTGGGACGTGGTCAACAATTGCTGGTAAGAAACAAAAGAATATTCAATATCCTACTAAACAAGATTGGAATAAACTTGAAGAATTATTTGGTAAGTTTGATATAAATTATGATGATTATGTATTTAAATTTAATTTGCAGCCTAAGTTGACAGATGTATGGGATGATATTAACTTTTATGATAAAACTTATAAAAAATATCACCCCACTCAAAAGCCATATAAATTAATAGAAAGATTAGTAGAATGTTCATCAAACGAAAATGATACTGTTTTAGATATATTTATGGGTAGTGGTATGACAGCTAAAGTATGTCAAGATAAAAAAAGAGACTTTTATGGATGTGAACTCGACTCTAAATATGTTAATAATTCACTGATTTCGGGAAGTGACGCCTCTTGATCTACCGTGTTGATTTTGTCTATCTGTTTTTTTCTTAAATAAAGCAATATTTTCTGTGTAATTCAATGGGCTATCTTCGTTAAAGTTACTGGGAGCTTGTCCATCTTTATATTTGTAACCAAGTTGACTAAATGAATTCCAGTTTTTAAATGGAATATCCTCACTTTCAGTATTTTCTATATTAAACATGTTATTTACTTCATGATCTTTATAAAATTCAAAATCAAACAGTTTAATAGGACCAGATAGGTGAAAATCTATAGAATAAGGAAGTAGGTTACATGTGTCACCAGATCCATTTTTATGCTGATTGTCTATGTAATCCTCAAAATATTCATTTCCTGATAGTATTTTATATGCCCTTATATTAAAGTATTCTTTATCTTCATTAAACTTACATGAAAACAAGATATATTCTTTTAGGAAATTATTTGTATGTTCGACATAATATTTAATATGGGATTTAGCTGAAATTCCACAACGGCTGTCATTATTCTTTGTAAAATCGTTTCCTCCGCACTTACAACAATTCTTTTGAAAATAAGGCGCCGCTTCTTTATTACATTCCGCGTTTTTACAATTCTTAGATCCATTAAGAATACAGAACTTTACTTCACGCGCAAATACAACATTTCCGTCAGTGTCGCGCTGCCGATTATCATATGCACACCCGCCTTTACTACCAGAGCCAATAGAATTAGGGAACATTTCTAAACACAGTTCCTCGCCTAAATCACCCGGATCTTTAAGAGAATAAGCGTGATTTCGCGTACTACTTTTTTCCTTAGTAATATTAAGAAATTCTTTACCGGTCCATTCTTTAAGAATTTTAGTTACCCTTGGTTTAGTTTCCATTCTACTATTCTGTATCCCTCATTTCACTTTCAATTTTTCATTTCATTTTCAATGTTTATCCCAGTACTTCTTTAAAGTAGCAGAACTAATGACTATACCTTTTTTATTAAGTTCACGAACTGCTCTTGATCTTATCGGTATAGTGAGCTTCATTTTTTTAATAAGTTCTAGTTGTTCATTAGAATATTTACTTTTTTTTATTGGTTTAACATTGGTTATTTCGTAGTCTAGTTTTGGACCGCTACTTGTTTGGATATATCCCTTGATATTTAGTTTGCCGTGGTGCTGTTTTAAGTGGCATTCTTTACACAAAGGAACCAGATTGCTCTTACTGTTTTTAGGAAGGTTCCCTATCATACCATTGGCGTCCGCTGTGTGTTGCTCTAAAATATGGTGGACTTCTTCTGCTTCTGCCTCACATATCTTACAGGTTGTAACATTAACATTGTGGTTATAATGACTCGGATTGTCTTCCATTATTTCAATGCTTTTATTTTTCATTTTAATAAGAATTTTATTTGCGTTTTCAATAAACTCTGAATCTAGGTCCATTGCTTTGGCTACTTCTAACCCGTAAACTGCCGGTCCACTACCTTCTTCCAGTTTTCTGTCATATATTATTAGATTTCCGTCGCGCTGTATTTTTAAATGTTTCTTTTTCAAGCTAGAAATATTCTGTAATTCTTCCATATTATTTAGTTCATGTAAATGAGTTGCAAATATAAAACTACTTTTTTTATCAGACATTCTCATAATAGCCGCGGTTACTATCGCCAATGCAGACCTACTTTCGGTTCCATTACAAACTTCGTCGCCTAATACTAGCCCCTGACCATTGGTTCTTTTTAGAATACTGCGCAACTCGGTCATTTCTACCGCGAAGCTGGACAGACCACGGTATATATTGTCATTTCCTAAGATTCTTGTGAAAAAATATTTATAAGGCGCAAATCTAAATTCATCGGCAGGAACATACATTCCACTCTGCGCCATAATGAGAGTTAATCCAATAGCTTTCATTAAAGTAGATTTACCGCAAGCATTGGTTCCAAATAAAAGAATACCTTTGGTGTCTTTGTTTAGCTGAATGTCATTCGCAATATAAGGAGTGGCTTGATTACATTGAAGTCTTTCAACTAGAGGGTGTCGAAGTTCTCTTGTTTCTAAAAATGATTCCTGTTCTACTAACTCTGCTAACTCTGGACGGCAATATCCGAATTCAGTGGCACAACAGGCATTACAGGAACCTACGTCTAGTTCCGAAACAAACATACAAATACTGTCTTGTATTTTATTATAACTTGAATAAATACTCTGTAAATGTATGTTGTATTTCTCTATAATTAATTTTTTCATCTTCACTATATTCGCTATGTATTCAAAGCTCAGGTTATTGAGATAATCATTCGCGATATAACTTTTCTTGTTATTTATTACTTTAAAATCTTTTCTCTTAAACTTCTCTTTGCCTAAAACAACCGTTATATTTTTATTCAACGCTAGTTTGAGTTTTTCTCCTCGTTTGAGGGTACAAAACAATTCAATACCTTTTGCTTCGTCCGGCTCACATTTGATAACTGTATCCCCCTTAACAAACCGATTGTCGTCTACTATTTTAGAAAAGGTTATAGCCGCCTCCTTAAATATTCCTTTAATTTCTTCGTTTCTATTGGAGTAGAACTCTATGTCGGGGCTGATACCAGGCTGAAAGATATTTAAGTTAATTTCATTTACAGATTTAAACTGTCTAAGGTTCTCTCTATTGAATAAGGATTCAAGAACGACTCGGTATTCCTTAAACTTTAATATTAGGTCCTTACTTAGATAACAGAAATCTTCTGATATAGCGTTGCTAATGTAGTCCATTACTTCTTCTATGAAGCTGTAGCTTAGCATAAGGTCGGACATTTCTTCTGGGTGACACCTTATTAATCCTATACGCCTGTGTATTTTTTCTATATCTCTAATATTTGTTAGGTCTTTCTTTATCTTTTTATAAATACCTTGGTCTTTTAGTTTATCAATGGCACCATATCTGGTATTTAAGGTATCAAAATCAGTTATAGGGTGTAATAGCCTATATTGATATTTGCGCTTACCCATAAGTGTAGAACACTTATTTAATAACTTCATTAAACAATTACCATTACTTTGTGAAACTAGGTCTAGTTGATAGATAGCATTGTTACTTATAATACTGGTATTAGACGAATTTTCATTAATTGGTTTCTTTATTTTTTCTATAATATTAAAGTCATGTTCATAAGCGAACTGCAACAGAAAAACAAAACTGGTTCTGGCTTCTTCTGAATAAGTCAGCTCTAAGTAATCACAAGCACTATAACAGGTGTGATTAGGGAATACCTTTGTTAACAGGTCTTCTATTATAACCGGCTTGTAGTATTTATCTGCTATTTTTTCAATGTAATGAACCGGTTTATTATCGCATTCAAACTCTTTAATTAAATAATCCTTAGTGAAGAGAACTTCTGCGTCACAGTTTCTAGACTTTGCTAAAATAACTTCTTTCGGTGAATAGGAATGAATGATTCTGAAACATTCATCTAGCCATAATTTGTTGTCGTCTGGTGTTGATTCTATTTGGGTGCAATAACTGTTTCCAGTTACAAAGTCAATAACAGATATACCCGCTAAAAATATAGGTTTTTTAGTGGAAGGGTCTTTTCCTTTATTAAAAACTAAGCAAACCAAATTATTTCCAGTCGGGTCATTTTCTTTAACAATATCAATGGCTGTTCCGGGCGACAATACCTTTGTTACCTTTCTTAATTTAGAACCATTAGGATTTTCACCAACTTGGTCCACCATAATTAACGTCATACCATTATCTAGTAGCATACTTATAAATTTATCCTGGCTGTGGGTAGGAAAACCACACATAAATAGACGGTATTCTACACCGCTATACATGATATCCTGTTTAAAAGATTTATGCATATCGGTCATATCGCTTAATTTATTTAAATCTGCTCCTTTATTTGTTCCAGCATTAATTGGTTCAAGCGTATAGGCTTCATAAAACGAGCCCACTTCCATTAAAACAAACATATTTGTGTTATACGTTTGGTAGTATTCATTGTGATAATTAAGGTACTCTATTATCATATTAGCACTGGTTTCTTTCATCTCTTTTATATTTATATTATTGTCTTTATATTATTTTGTTGATATATATAAATATGTCTGCTGATATCGGGAATATATTAAATTGTGACGCAAAAGAGACAGTATATACAGTTATCGGCAACAGATATCGCGACACAGGGGCAGTTGATTCGGAGGCAAGGAATAACATTCTAGCAGAAGCTTCGCGATTTTGGATCGAACTACTAGAGGTTGCTCCTCCTGCTTTACAAGCTAGAACATTTTTAGAAACTACTACGGCAACAACACAATGTGAAGAAAATATAGGGTTGGCTGGAGACAACAAGGTTGGATGGAGGGCTTCGAACAACGACTGCGAATGTTGGATATGCGGCTTTCCTCTATGGAGAGATGATATTAGAAATGCAGCGTATGGGAATGAAGATGGGTGGGATTTTCAATGTGGTCCTGGCAACTCTCCTGAATGTGAACATATGCTTCCGGTGATGCTGGCTTTTTTAATTTTTGGTGGTATATATAGAACGTCTAATATATCAGAATTACATACATTTGTTAAATCCCAACTTAAATATTTGTATTTATGGGCTCACCCTAAATGTAATCAAAAAAAAAGTGATAAAGAATGGCTTGACCACGCTGGTAAATTTAACTCTGACAAAGCAAGAGATTTTTTTATAGATACAGATGGCTTATTTATGGATGCACAAATACAAAAAGCCATTATAGATTGTATGAATAACGGGGATTTTTCTAAGCTTGATGGTATGAGTGGTGGTGGTAAAAAACAAAGACGCAGATTAAAAGGTGGCGCCGGTCCTACTGAATTTCCACATTTTAGGTTTCATAAAGTAAAAGATACTCATACGGTAACAAATACTTTTATTGGTAAAATTACTTTAAAAACATCTAGTAAAACGATTAAATACGAAACATACGACGCCGGTACTGCTGTTGCTGCTGCTAATGGTATAATAATATCTTCCATTTCGGATGAAGAGCAGGCTGCTTATTCAGATGCCGATCTCGTAAGAAATTACACTGAGATTCAATTATTAAGAATGACCCGAGATATGAAACCAATTGAAGATTTTATTAAAATGCCTGTCCCTGGTGCTAGCTCTACAAGCACAATGTTAGAAATAGCGTATGACAACCAGCTTTATCTTTTATGTAGTGTATCAACCGTATTTGAATTTATTTTAGATCAATGTAATAAAATACACTATGGATATATTGATGATGCTATTATAGGAGAAATGCAAGGGTTATTTACTTATTATATGGGCGCGCGGGCGGGAAAAGATAAAGATGCCCGTGACAAGGCAGGTCGCGAAACAATTGTTGAATTTTTTGGGGCGGCAGGTGAACTATATTACGACCACCCTAGTATGGAGGAGATTGTAGTGCAGTTAGGCGATGGACCGGTGATAGCAAATGGTAAATATCAGGCATATCAACCGAGCGGGTCAGGCACAATCACTGTTTCTGCGACGTCGTCGACTCAGATAAGTGTCACGGTCCCCTGGCAGGATGACGCTATCAAGATACGATTGCCCAAACGCTCCGCAGACAAGGGGGGCGAATACAGGTTCAACCAATCAGTCAGGGGCAAAGAGGCCCTAGAATGGGCAGTTAAACACGTCAGACCCGCAAGAGCAGGGGCGTTTTTTATAAAATACATGCACAAGGGTTCACTAGCTTATAAATTTAAATTAATCCCCAATTTAGCAGTGCCGCGGCATACATATTTGGATAAAATTATAGATGGTAAAAATATACTATCCGCAGCTCCATCAAAATTATTGTATCTATTCGACTTTATTTTGCCTCTGATGAAAAATGTCACCCCTCTAGGCATGTGTAGCAGTGTAGGACCATTAATTAATAACGGAGCTGGTGTGGTAAATGCGTTTTTCAAAATTTTACCACAAGACTTCCTTGATGATGCTGAGCGAAGCCTGGGTGTGAATAATGAAATAACTAGAAATGTGTTTAGAATTTTGTGCAATAAAAAAATTGCTGCACATGAGGAACTACCAGATTTTCTTGCAGCAGGTGCAGGTATTCCGCCGAATGCGCGCAGGATAGCAAGGCACGCCAAGGCACTATCAGCCAAGCCACTCCAGACACAGATGGCCGAAGTGTCAGAACCTATTAACAATATGCTGAAAAAACAACAGGCATTCAGTGATGATTTAAAATATGCAGATTTAAATATGCAAAATGTACAGAAGATGATAAACAAATTAAGACACACAGTAGAGGCCTCCGAGGATCCTGCTGCTACATGGCTCCAGCTTTATACAGAATCAAAAAGTTTTAAGGAAATGATAACCGGATTTTCTGAAAACATAGCAGGTCCGCTTGCAGAGCTTCGAAGTGATGAAGGGCTCGGTGGCATAGTGGCTAAGGTGAAGGGTTTAGTCGGGGTCGAGGCGCAGGATCACCATGGGGTGATCCAGGCGCTCATTTCTAGATATGAGGATCATTTAAATTCTATGGCAGAATTGGTTGATATAGTGCGTTCCCATGTGGTTGCAAATAACTTATTCGATATGGGCTCCGAAGAGACGGCTACAGATGAACGGACCACTGATATATTATTTTTACATATGATGTCAAAATTTATGTCGAAGGCGGCTCCCGGGATGACGGAAGCAGAAAAGGGTAAGGAGGTGCAGGCGGCGTTGACCATGTTGACTAAGGGTGTTTCTACACCGTCAAAAGAACTGTTCAAAAATATTATTAAACAAGAAGCCGTCGAAAAAACAGTATGTCCTCCTGAACCTAATATTAGACCTTTTGTAAGAGATACGCAACATGCCATAGAAGCAGCAGCTAGTAACACGCAACTAATGCAGTTGCTTGCTGTTGCGGATGTCGAGGCGCAGCAGAAACCACCCCGAAAACTGGTCACCACCCTCAATATGATAGCAGAGATGGCGGATGCAAAGGAGCCATTGGCTCCTGGAAAGTCACCAGATTTAGGAGAATCAGTGATGTTGCTACCGATCGCTGG
>Ga0307986_10001409_pt1 | contig 17401 bp, 15 predicted proteins | sample EllFjometageno82_FD_203170 | JGI IMG/M metagenome (GOLD analysis project Ga0307986, IMG submission 203170) | Marine microbial communities from Ellis Fjord, Antarctic Ocean - #82 | ecosystem: Environmental > Aquatic > Marine > Unclassified | place: Southern Ocean | collected 2014-10-09
ACTATTTTCTTTTTAATTCTACTAACTAAAAAATTATTTTTTCTTCCACCACCACATAGTAAAATATTTATTGTTTTATACCATTGAGCATCTTCTAAAAAATCTAGAATACTGTCTATTAAAGAAATTGCTGTATACTCAGTTAAAGTTGCAGCACCATCTTCTAGGGATAATTTATTTAACAATGTTAAATTAAAATCTTTTATATCATATGACTTCTTAAAAGGGTGTGCTTTTAAAAGTTTTCTAATAATTTCTTTATTTATATTTCCTTGACTAGCTATTTTTCCTTTTTTATCATAGGACATGGTTGTTTTTTTTCTTATCCACTCATCTATCAAACAATTTCCTGGTCCTGTATCTGCACTTAATAAATTATTTTGTAAAGGTATTTCTCTACCCTGCCAAATAAGAGTGTAATTAGCAACTCCCCCTAAGTTAATAATAATTACTGGAGGTTTTATCTTTTTTTGTTCAATAATAAGTTGATGAAAAATTGGTGTTAATGGAGCTCCCTCTCCTCCATTTTTTAAATCGTTTTGCCTAAAATCATAAACAACTTTTTTTTTCGTAAGTTTTGAAAGAAGCTTTCCATCACCTAATTGCTTAGATATCTTTTCTTTTGAATTATGAAAAATTGTTTGTCCATGAAATCCAATAAAATCTATATTTAAACTAGTTTTTTTAAGAATTTTCTCAACTGATTCTGCGTGAAAAATGGTTATGTCTTTTTCAATAGATTTAATTTTTTTTTGATGTTTTTTTAAATCTTTTGAAATTTTTATCATATCCCTAAGTGTTGTTAGGTCATTATAAATGCATTCTGGATATTCAAAATATTTGTCTAAAATTGCCTTATAATGTGAGTTTCCATCTGTTTGAATAATTGAAGCATCCACTCCATCCATTGACGTGCCACTCATTAGACCTAAGGCTGTATAAATTTTTCCCATTCTTATTTTTTTTTATAAAAATTTGTATATTGTAGAACCATATACTTATGAATAAATTTTTAAAAGAATTTAAAGATAGAGGTTTTTTTTATCAATGTACTGGTGAGGATGATTTATCTAAACTATTAGATAAAGAAAAAATTAATGGCTATATAGGTTTTGATTGCACTGCTGGAAGTCTTCATGTTGGTAGCTTGCTTCAAATAATGTGTTTGAGACTTCTTCAAAAACATGGTCATAGACCCATAGTATTGTTAGGAGGTGGTACCACTAGAATTGGTGACCCTTCAGGTAAAGATAAAACAAGAACCATATTAAGTGAAGAAGAAATAGAAAAAAATATTAAAAATATAGAAAAAATATTAAAAAATTTTTTAGATATTAGTAATCCAAAGATCAAACCAATATTTGTAAATAACTATTCTTGGCTTAAAAATTTAAATTATATTTCTTTTTTGAGGGATATAGGAAAACATTTTACAATTAATAAAATGTTAAGTTTTGATAGTGTCAAAACTAGGCTGGATAGAGAACAGTCATTAAGTTATATGGAATTTAACTATATGATTTTACAAGCTTATGATTTTTTAGAATTAAATAAAAAAGAAAATTGTGTTTTACAAATGGGAGGCTCTGATCAATGGGGAAACATTGTTAATGGAGTTGATTTAATAAAAAGACACTCAAATAAACAAGCATATGGTTTAACAACACCTCTGATAACTTTAGCATCTGGTGCCAAAATGGGGAAGACAGAATCGGGTGCTGTATGGTTAGATAAAAAATTTCTTTCCCCTTATGATTATTGGCAATTTTGGAGAAACATAGATGATAGAGATGTTTTAAAATTTATTAAAATTTTTACAGACATAAATATTGATGAAATAGAAAAGATAAAAAGTAAAAATATAAATGAATTAAAAATTCTACTGGCAAATCACACAACAACTATGCTTCATGGAAAAACAGAAGCAAAAAAATCTGAATACACAGCTAAACAAACTTTTGCTAATAACTCCTTAGGAGATAATTTACCTTCTGTCACAATAAATGACAAATACCTAAAAGATAAAATTACACTTGTAGATTTAATAATTATATCAAAATTAGAAAGTTCAAAAAGTGAAATAAAAAGACTAATTAAAGGAAATGGAATTAAGCTAAATAATCAAGTTATTATAGATGAAAAGCTAATAATTACTAAAGACTTGTTTAAAGATAATCTTATAAAACTTTCCTTAGGTAAAAAAAGACATATTAAAGTTAAGCTAACTTAATTCTTTTTAATTTTTTCTAAAGTTCTGGTTATAAATCTTGGTGTTAAAGTTTTAATAGGATTTACTGTTGTTTTTAGATCTTTTGGATCTCCTTTAATCTTGAAACTAACCCCAAAAACTCCTTCACCAGTTTTTTTTCCTATTAAAATATTTCCCAATAAGGGTATTGAGGCTATAGATCTATTAATAGTAGTAGCAGGAACTAATGTTCCTCTCAAACTGACTAACTTTTTAGATTCAATATATCCATCCATTAATATTGAGACCGCAGGACCAATTGCATACATTTCTTCAATAGTTGTTAACCCTTTTTTATTTGAAAATTTCATCTCAAAATCAGTAAACCTTATGCCTTCTCCAGTTAACAAATCTGCTATTCCCTGAAGGGAAGCTAGGCTTAAAAGCTTTGCAAATGCTGGAACTTTTTTAACCTTAAAATTATCAATAGTTAATAGGGTATTAGAAATTCCATCTTTTTTTACGGATTGATAAACTAAAAAACCTTCCTCAAAACCCTTGATAAAATCATATCTCTTTATTAAAGGTTTTGGAAATTCTGTAAAAAGTTTAGTGATTAACTCTTGTTTATCATTCGTTTTAATTGAGAAATTAATTTTTTTATCGTTTGGAAAAATTGACTTAAAATCCAAATCATAAATTTTATTATCTTTAAAATTTAATGTTCCAGAAAGTTTATTTATAAAATTAATTTCATCAATGTGCATTTTATTAAGACTTACGTTGATTTTAGAGTCAAAATTATTAAATAAAGATATATTCTCGTCATTATTCATTATTTTATTAATTAATTTGGTAGCATCAAAACTCTCTCCCTCAATAGTGTAATTTGAGCTATTTTTTTTTAAAAGTAATTTATTTTTAATGTTTTTATTATTCAGATAATTAAAATTAAAACCATCAATATTCATGATTTTAAAGTTTTTATCGAAATTTAAATTTTTAAATGAAATTGTATTATTTTTCTCTTTTAAATAAATTAAATCAAAATTAAATCCGTTATTTTTTTTAAAGTTACCTTTTATCAAAATTAAGGCTTCCAAATTTTCTTTTTTTTTATAATCTAAAAATTCAATTAGTAGTTTATTGCTTTTGAGATTTGTTTTTGTGTTAAATGTAAATTTATCATCATTTTTTATTATTTCATAATTGATAAAATCATGCTTATTTTTAATTAAAACATTACCCTTAATATGTAATTTGTCTTTGTCATAATTGATTATAAGTTTATGATTTTCAAAATTAATTATTTTATCTAAATTAGGGAGGTATGGTTTCAGATTTATAAGATTATTTTTAATAATTAGCTGATCTAAATTTATTTTTGACTTTATATTTATGTCATTAAATTTTAATTTTTTATTAATGTTAAAAAATACATCATTTTCAGAGCTAAATTTTACTTTTTCTATGTTTGGATTTTTTAAAAAACTTGGAAAAAGTTTATTGAATTGATCTCTATTAAAATATTTTTCTTTAGATAAAATTTTTCCCTTTATAAAAAATAAATCTTTTTTTTTTTTGACTACAATTAGTGGAGATGAAAATTTCACATCATGGATATCAGCAATTACCTCTGTTACCAAATATTTATTTTTACTGATATTAAAATTTAAATCTAGATTACTAACGTTTAATTTGTTTAAAAAGTTTAAATTTGCATTTTTAATAAATCCATTAATTTTATAATTATCTTTCATCTTACCCTCTTCATCAAACTTTAACCTAATATCTGCTGTTAAGAATCCCTCTTTAGTAACTTTATCTAGTAAAAATAACTCAGTTGAATTTTTAAAAGATCTTGCAAATAAAATTATATCCTTAAGCATAATTGGTTTTGTAGAGATTTTTAATTCATCTATTGAGAACTTATCAAAGATCAATGATTTCAAGGATATATCTGTTTTTATGTTTCTTATCTGTATCTTATTATTATTTAATAATATTGTAGCATCATTAGTGCTTATGTTTGCTGTAAAATTATATGGGTTTAATAAAATTTTAATATCTTTTAGATCTAGATTTATTTTTTTATTAATTTTTAAAATTTTGCTCGCAATACTTGCGTTAAATTTTTCAGTTTTTATTCCAACAAAACTTAAATAAAGAATTACCAAAATAATTATTGAAAGAATGAGTGCTAAAATTTTTACTAACTTTTTAATCATTTAAGTTTATACAGTGAGCTTTCAAGAAAGTCGTCTATTTCTCCATCCAATATCTTGTTTGGATTAGAGCTTTCATAATTAGTTCTATTATCTTTAACCATTCTATAAGGGTGAAGAACATAAGATCTTATTTGATGCCCCCAGCCTATTTCAGATTTTGATGATTCTATATTTTGGTTCTTTTTTTCTTTTTTTTTCATTTCAAAATCATAGAGTCTTGCTTTAAGCATATTCATACAGGTGTCTTTATTTTTATGCTGAGATCTCTCATTTTGACATTGGACAACAATTTTGGATGGTATGTGGGTAATTCTAACCGCACTATCAGTTGTATTAACATGCTGTCCTCCAGCCCCACTAGATCTGTATGTGTCAATTCTTAGGTCTTTTTCTATAATTTCAATATCAATATTTTCATCGACTACTGGATAAACCCAAACACTTGCAAAACTTGTGTGTCTTCTAGCTCCAGAATCAAAAGGAGAAATCCTTACCAATCTATGAATTCCTGACTCAGATTTTAACCATCCAAAAACATAGTTACCTTCAATTTTTATTGTAGTTGATTTTATTCCTGCCTCATCACCTTTATGCTCACTTATTAATTGAGATTTAAAATTTTTTAAGACAGCCCATTTTAAATACATTTTTCTTAACATTTCTGCCCAATCTTGACTTTCAGTTCCTCCTGCACCAGCATGTATCTCTATATAACAATCTAAACTGTCATTTTCGTTTGATAAAAAACATTTAGTTTCATTTTTTTTTGCTAATTTTTTTAGATTTTTTAAATTCACTAAAACTTCGCTTATTATAGATTGATCCTTTTCTTCTATAGCTAATTCATTCAACTCATGTAAATCAATTGTAGATTTGACTGAATAGTCATATGAGTTAATTAAATCCTCATATAATTTTTTTTCTTTAATAACTTTTTGTGAATTTGATTTATCTTGCCAGAAATTTTCTTCTAACATTTTTTTAGTATTTTCTTCTAATTTTAAATAAATATTATTTTTTTCAAAGATACTCCTTAACTCTTTGATTAATCTTTTCTATTTCAGACTTATAATTTAAATAAATATTATCCATTAATAAAACTTTAATGTATTATCGTTTTTTAATCTATCATAAATGTTCGAATTTGAGATAGTTTCAATTGGTAATTTTTTATAAACTTCTATTATTGTTTTACTAGTCTGTTTATCTGCTTTTTTTCCTGTTATTGGGTCAATAACCATCATCAAAATATTGTCAGCAACTTTAAAAGGTCTTGCTTCTTCTTTTTTTATAGCATTTTTTATAAAACTTTTAAAAATTGGAAGTGCTGTCTTGGCTCCTGTTTCATTTTTACCCAGTGATTTTGGGTTATCTGAACCCACATAAACTCCAATTGTAAGTTTTGATGTAAAACCAATAAACCATGTATCTGTATTAGCATTTGTAGTTCCAGTTTTGCCCCCTAAATCTAATTTAAGATCTTTTAATTTTCGTCCCGTTCCATTTTGAATAACTCCCTCTAACATTGAGGTCATTTGGTATGCAGTTTCAGCAGAGAATATTTGAAGAAAATTATCCTCAATTTCTGGATAAATTTCGCTTAAAAAAGATAGTTGATCACAATTTACACATTTTCTTTTTTCATTATTAAATATTGTATTTCCTTCACTATCCTGAATTCTATCAATCATTATTGGTTTAACTAACTTTCCACCATTTACAAATGAAGAGTACGCTGATGTTAACTTTAGTAAAGTTGTTTCAGCAGAACCTAATGAAATAGATATTAGTTCACTGGGATCATCATAAATACCCAATTGTTTAGAAAAATTAACTATCTTTTTAAGTCCCAGGTCTTGAGCTATTCTGACAGTCATTAAATTTCGAGATTTTTCTAAACCCATTCTTAATGTAGAAGGTCCATAGAATTTTTTTCCGTAATTCTCTGGTTTCCACATTTTTAAATCAGACCCTTGCTCTAAAACTAATGGCGCGTCTAAAATTAAGGTTGATGGTGTATAATTATTTTCAAGGGCTAAAGCATAAATAAACGGTTTAAAAGCAGAGCCAGGCTGTCTTAAAGCTTGAGTTGCCCTATTAAATTCACTTTTCTTAAAACTAAAACCACCACTTAATGCCAAAACCCTTCCAGTAAAAGGATCCATTACAACAATTCCACCATTAACGTCAGGTAATTGTCTTAAATCAAATATATCCTCACTAATGTTTTCAACATAAACTATGTCTCCAATATTAAATAGTTCTGGAAATTCTTTTTTAGTCCAAGAAATACTTTCATATTCGATCTTGCCTTTTAATTTATTTTCAGTTTCAATGTTAACTGAAAATTTATCTATTTTTTTTATTATTGCTAATTCCCAATTAATTGATTTTTCTAATCTAAATTTTTCTAACCCATTAGTCCAATTATCTATATTTTTATCTTTCAAAACTGGTCCACGCCATCCTTTTCTTTTATCATAACTAATCAAGCCATCTCTTAAAGAATCAGTTGCAATTTTTTGTAGGTTTAAATTAATTGGTGTATTAATATTCAAGCCTTGCTTGTAAACTTTATCAAATCCAAATTTATCAATTACATCTTTTCTTATATCTTCAACAAAATATCTTGCATCTTCCAGGAAAAAAAATTTTCTTTTTTTTAGTATGATTTTATTATCAATAAATTTTTCATAGTTTTTTTTAGTAATATAATTATTTTCAAGTAAATTTTTTAAAACTAAATTTCTTCTAAACTTAGCTAATTCAATATTTTTATATGGGTTGTATCTACTTGGAGCTTTAGGTAAGGCAGCTAACAGTGCAGCTTCTTCATAATTTAATTCACTAATTGATTTATCAAAATATTCTAAACTTGCTGAAGCAACACCATAAGTTCCTTCTCCTAAATATATCTGATTTAAATATAATTCTAATATTCTTTTTTTTGATAACACTCTTTCTATCCTGAATGCCAAAATTGCTTCTTTTATTTTTCTGTTTAAACTTAGTTCATTTGTTAGTAAAAAATTTTTTGCAACTTGCTGCGTTATGGTTGATGCTCCTTCTAATCTTTTGGATGCGATTACATTTGAAATATTATTTATGACAGCTCTCATAACCCCTTTTGCATCTACACCTGGATGAGAAAAAAAATTCTTGTCTTCTGCTGACAAAAATGAATTAATTACAATTTTCGGTATTGTTTTGTAAGGGACAAATATTCTTTTTTCAGTTGAAAAATCATTTACCAATTCTCCATTTCCAGAATAAACTTTACTTGAAACCGATGCCTTGTAATTCTTGAGAAACTTATAATCTGGTAAATTATTAGAAAAAGCCCATAAAATAGCTAACAAAAAAAATGATGCTAATAGACCTGTGCTTAAAATTAGTATAAGTATATTTTTAATAATTCGGTACATTTAAATATTTAGTTATTTATTTATATATATATATATATAAATTTGTTAAAGTTATGGCATCTGAATAAAACAAAATTTAAAGTTATTTAAATATAAAATGAAACAATTAATCAAAAAAATATGGAAAAAAATTTATACATTGATGCTTCGCATCCAAATGAGACTAGAGTCGTACTTAAATCAGGTAGTAATATTGAAGATTACGAATATGAAGGTTTAAAGAATAACCTAATCAAAAACAATATCTATCTTGGTAAGGTTAGTAGAGTAGAGCCTTCTTTACAGGCTGCCTTTATTGATTTTGGCCGTGACAAACATGGCTTTTTATCTTTTAACGATATCCAATCAGACTATTATCAAATTCCACAGAGCGATCTTGCTAAAATAAAAGAAGAAGAAGAAAGAGAAAGAGAAGAGCTCTTAAAAGAAGGCGAAAAAGAAGAACAAAAAAACATTATTGAAGGTAATCTAAACGCTAATGATCCAGTCGAAATTAAACCTGAGTCAGAAATAGAATTAACCCCATTTAAAGAGACAATAACAATTGATGAGTCAATGTTAAATGAAAACATTGATGAAGAGACAATAGCTCTTGAAATAAAAAAACCAGTAACAAGATTCAGATCTAAACGATATAAAATACAAGAGGTTATAAAGCCTAATCAGGTAATATTGATACAGGTATTAAAAGATGAAAGAGGACAAAAAGGAGCAGCGTTAAGTACTTTTATTTCTATTGCTGGAAAATATATTGTTTTAATGCCTAATACGCCAAAAGGTGGTGGTATATCAAGAAAAATTTTTAATCCTGGTGAGAGAAAAAAAATTAGAACAATTTTAAACGATATAAGAATACCAAAAGAAATGGGGCTTATCGTCAGAACTGCAGGATCAAATAAAACCAAGAATGATATAGATCATGATCTTCAAACATTACTAAAAACTTGGAATGGGATTAAAGAAACTGCTTTAAATTCTATAGCACCATCTTTAATTCACCAAGAAAGTGATATTATAAAAAGAACTTTGAGAGATATGTATGATGAAGACACAAATAACATAATTATCGAAGGTAATGATGGCTATAAAAAAGCGCAAGTTTTCATGAAATTGATGATGCCATCTCATGTTAAAAAAATAAAGAAATATAGAGAAAAAATTCCCTTATTTTTTAAGGAAAATATAGAAGAAAAATTAAACCAAATTTATGACTCAGAAGTTAAATTAAAATCTGGTGGATACTTAGTAATTAACCCAACAGAAGCATTAGTTTCAATCGATATAAACTCAGGAAGCTCAATAAAACAAAAAAATGTTGAGAGTACAGCTTTAGATACAAATCTTGAGGCTGCAGAAGAAATATCGAGACAGATTAAAATCAGAGATTTATCTGGCTTAATAATAATTGACTTCATTGATATGTTAAGCTTTGGAAACAGAAGGTTGGTTGAAAGAAAACTTAAAGAAAAATGCAGAATGGATAGAGCAAGAATTCAAATAGGAAGAATTAGTACTTTTGGATTATTAGAAATGTCTAGACAAAGACTGCGTGAAAGTGCTGTAAAATGGAAGGTTACTCTTACAGACGAGTCTTTTGCCATGAAGATTCTTAAATTAGTTGAAGTTAAAGCAGTTTTAACAAAAGCGAAATTTGTAGAACTAAAGATCTGTGAAAAAATATCAGACTTCATGAAGGAAAATTTTATCGAAGATTTAAAATATTTTGAAGAAAAAAACTTAATCAAAATAGATATTATTGCAGATAATACTCTTATTATTCCTGAATATATAATTGATCTTCAAAACAAAACTAAAAAAACAATAGAAATAGTAGAGCATCTTGAAAAACTAAAAAATCTAGAAGAACAAAAAAAAGATGTTAAATACTTTGAAAGTCCAAGTAAAAAGAAGTCCTATAAAAAAAAAACTTTTTTTAAAAAAAAATTTTTTAAAAAACCAGCAGCTTAAATAATTCCTGTTGTTGGCGAGGAAGCACTTCCATAGATAGATTTTTCTATACGTCCTCCCAAAAAAGATTGTCTTCCTGCAATAACACCGTTTTTGAAGGCTAACGCCATTTCAAATGGCTTCTTAGCTTTTGCAATTGCTGTATTAACCAAAACCCCATCACAACCCAGCTCCATGGCAATAGCTGCATCTGACGCTTGGCCTAAACCAGCATCAATTATTAAAGGAAGTTTTGTCTGACTTCTTATAATTTTAATATTAGTTGTATTTTGAATTCCAAGTCCTGAGCCTATGGGTGCAGCTAGAGGCATGATTGCACAAGCACCTACATTTTCCAATCTCTTTGCTATCAATGGATCATCATTACAGTATACCATCACTTTAAATCCCTCTTTAGTCAAAATCTCAGTAGATTTTAAAGTTTCAATCATATCTGGAAATAGGTTTTTCTTATCCCCTAACACCTCAAGTTTTACTAATTTCCATCCACCAATTTCTCTAGCTAATCGCAATGTTCTAAGAGCTTCCTCGGAATTAAAACATCCAGCTGTATTTGGAAGATAAGTAATTTTTTTTGGATCTATATAATCCATTAATAATGGTTTTTTTTTATCTGATATATTAACCCTTCTTACTGCAACTGTTATTATCTCAGCACCAGATAATTTTATAGTTTTTGCACATTCTAACATGCTCTTATATTTTCCAGTGCCAACTATTAATCTGGAATTAAATTTTTTTTTTGCAACTATTAATTTATCTATGTTCATTTTTATCCACCTCCAATAAAATGTACAATTTCTATTTTGTCATTTTTTTTTAATTTAATTCTATTAGTTTTATTTTTATCTATTATTTCTTGATTCAATTCAATTGCTACTTTTTTAAGAGGAATTTTTAGTTCTTTTAGAAAAACTGAGAGGCTTAAATTTTCACTTATTGTTGAAAATTTACCATTTACCATAATTTTTATTTTTTTTATTTTTTTCATAATGTATAAGAATCTGATGAGTAATAATATTATAATTATTAACGGTCCTAATCTTAATCTATTAGGTGAAAGAGAACAATCACAATATGGGTCAATAACTTTTAATAAATTAAAAGAAAATTGCTTAAACAAAGCTAAGGAATTAAAAATTAATTTAGAATTTTATCAATCAAATATAGAAGGTGAATTAGTTACAACTATACAGGAAGCTAAAAACAAGTTTGATGGCATAATCATTAATGCGGCTGGCTTTACACATACCTCTGTTGCTATCAGGGATGCTTTAGATATTTATAAAAAACCAATTATTGAACTTCACATATCAAATATATATAAAAGAGAAGAATTTAGACATAAATCTTTAATTAGTGATATTGTCACTGGTGGAATTTTTGGTTTAGGTGGCAATGGTTATATTTTAGCCATAATTTCAATGCAAAACATGCTACAGAAATGAAAATAGATAAAAACATAATTAAAGAATTAACCGATTACTTAAATGAGTTCAATTTAACTGAAATTGAATACACGGATAAAGACACCAAGATCAAAGTATCAAAATCAAATTCAGCTAGCCCAAATCAAGTTGTAAGCGTTGCAGCATTAAATTCGACATCTACCAAAGAAGAATCTAAAACTACTTCTGGAACTGAAGTCAAATCTCCAATTATAGGTACCGCTTATCATGCACCAGAACCAGGAGCTAAAAAATTTGCTGAGGTAGGTAAAAAAATTAAAAAAGGTGAGACGGTGATGATAGTCGAAGCTATGAAGACTATGAATCACGTCCCTTCTACAGCAGATGGAATTATAAAAGAAATTTGTGTAGAAGATGGCCAACCTGTTGAGTATGGTCAAACTATTATCATTGTTGAATAATGTTTAAAAAAATTCTAATTGCAAACCGGGGGGAAATTGCAGTCAGAGTTATACGAGCATGTAAAGAATGGGGAATTGCGACCGTTGCTGTTCACTCTGATGTGGATAGAGATAGTATGCATGTTAGGCTTGCTGATGAAAGTGTTTGCATTGGCTCTCATCAACCAGCAAATAGCTACTTAAATGTTCCTGCACTAATGTCCGCAATTGAGCTTACAAAATCAGAAGCCGTCCACCCTGGATATGGTTTTTTATCTGAAAATGCAAACTTCGCTAAAGTTTTAGAAGAGAATAATATTAAGTTTATTGGTGCCTCTTCAAAACTCATAGAAATGATGGGAGATAAAATTCAAGCAAAGAAAATTGCTAAAGAACATGGTCTACCTGTTATTGAAGGCTCTGAAGGTGGTGTAACAGATATAAAAGCAGCTAAAGAACTTTGTAAAAAAATAGGATTTCCAGTTTTAATTAAAGCCTCTGGTGGTGGTGGTGGTAAGGGAATGAAAATTGTTCATAAGGAAGAAGAATTTGAGATATTATTTTCAACAGCTAAATCTGAAGCTCAAAAATACTTTGGAAATGATGAGGTTTATATTGAAAAGTTTTTTCAAAATCCAAGACATATCGAAGTTCAGGTATTGTCTGGAAAAAACAGAACTATTCATTTACATGAAAGAGATTGTTCTGTACAAAGAAGGCATCAAAAATTAATAGAGGAAACCCCCAGCCCAGTTCTAACAGATCAAATTAGAAAAGATCTTTTTGAAAGAACTGTAAGTATGGTCAGTAAAATTGGCTATGAAGGTGCTGGAACAGTTGAATTTATTTATGAAGATGGAAAATTTTATTTTTTAGAAATGAATACACGTGTTCAAGTAGAACATCCCGTTACAGAGATGGTAACTGGAATTGACATAATTAAAGAACAAATATGGATAGCCTACACTGGTGACACAGCTCTTAAACAAAGTGATATTAATCCAAGAGGACATGCTATTGAATGCAGAATTAACGCAGAGGATGCAAGTAAAAATTTTCAACCTTCACCTGGAACTATAGGTATGTGTCATCAACCATCAGGTTTTAGAACAAGAGTAGATGGTTCAATTTTTCAAGGTTATAAAGTTACCCCATATTATGACAGTTTAATTTGCAAAGTAATTGTACAAGGAAGAAATAGAACTGAGGCAATTCAAAGAATGAATAGATCTTTAGATGAGTTTGTCATTGAGGGTATCACAACCACAATACCTCTTCATAAAATCTTACTTAACCACAAGAAATTTATTGAATCAGATTTTAATGTAGGATGGTTAGATAACGAAAAAGTTATTTAATAGCATTTAGTGAGCCAAATGTTATACACCGGGTGATCAAAAGGGTTTATCGTAGGGCTAGATAAAAAAGTCCAGCCATTAAAAATAAAAACTTCATTATTATCTGTATTCATCCTATCCCAAACTTGCAGATAAGCAGTAATTTCTGGATTATCATCAAATTTTGAATTTTTACACTTTAAGCTTTTGATCATTAAATTTTTATAATTTTTTTCTTCACCAATTTTTAATTTTAAAAGATTACTTTTAGAGCTAACTTTATCTAAAATTTTTATTTCAATAAATTGTCCTTCATTATTTTCTAAAGCAAATACTTGTGAAGAAGTTAGTGTAAAAACAAAAAAAATTAAAAATATAAAAAAATTAATTTTTCCAACTTGTATATTTTTTTTTAATTTGTTCATTATTGCTATTTGGATGATAGGCATTCTCTGTACCTGTTTGATTAGATTGATGAGGTTTTTGCCAATTATGTTTTTTTAAATCATGATTATTTTCTATCTTATTTTTAATAAAATGAATCCACGAGTACCACTCATTTGGTATTTTTGAAGCATCTATCTCACCACTATAAATTATCCATCTTTTTCCCTTTTTATCCTGATAGTATTTATTGCCAGTTGAATCGACTCCAATTAGTTTACCTGAAAAAATTGTTTTTAATTTTGTTCCAAGAGTTTCTTGATTCCACCAAATGAAAATTTTATTAAAAAAGGTAAACATATAATTTTATTTTTTTCTACAATCTAAAATTGTATAATTTAAATTAGACTAAAGTAAGGATTTGTATATAAATTAATTATCTTAAGATTCAAAAATATAAATTAATTAAAGGAAAAATGGCAAAATATTTAGTAGAAACTTATTACACTTGTAGCTTTAAAGTTAATCATTATCTAGATGATGTTAATGAAGCTGCATTAGCAAATCTTGAAAAGCGTGATGATGGAAAATTCGAAGTTTTAGATGTTAAGCTTGATACAAGAAAAACAAAAAGCTTAGATCCAGACAATAAGGTTACAGAGAATAAAAAATTAGACATTATAACTGAACAAAGCCAACCCAAAGTAATTTCAAAAGAAAATAACACTACATTTGTTAAGAAAATTAATGAAGGCATAGGTAAAAGATTTAGCATGCCTGATAGAAGAAAGGGATATATTCAAAAGGCAACTATTGGTGACCATAAAGTTTATTTACATACTGGTGAATATGAAGATGGAAAAATAGGTGAAATTTTTATTGATACAAGTAAAGAGGGGGAGTTGGTGAAAGCCTTAATGAATAATTTTGCAATAGCTATATCACTCGGACTTCAGTATGGTGTTCCTTTGGATGAATTTATAAGCGCTTATGTTGATACTAAATTTGAACCATCTGGAAAAGTTCATGGTAATGACAGAATAATGAGCGCCTCTTCAATACTAGATTATATATTTAGAGAATTGGCTATCTCTTACCAAAATAGAGAAGATCTAGCACACACTCCAGCTATTGGTGGATCAGATAAATCTTCGCCTGAAGAAGAAAATACTGAAGATCAAAATCAATTACTTAAGATTATAAAAGATGTTACTAGCAAAGGCTTTGTTAGAAATAATTATAAAAAAAATCTTGTTGATTTATCTGATGTTAAAATAAGCTTAAAAGGTAAAAAGTAATATTAATTTTTAAGTTTTAAAGCTAATCCAAGTTCTTTGAGTTGCTCTTCATTAACCTCAGAAGGAGCATTCATCATTAAGTCTTGGGCATTTTGATTCATTGGAAACATTGTAACCTCTCTAATATTTTTCTCATTAGCTAAAAGCATTACAATTCTATCTATTCCTGGTGCTATACCCCCATGAGGAGGTGCGCCATAACTAAGAGCATTAATCATACCACTGAATTTTTCTTCCACATGCTCTTTTTGATAACCAGCAATTGAGAATAATTTGTACATTAGCTCGGGTATATGGTTTCTAATTGCACCAGAAGATAGCTCTATTCCGTTACAAACAATATCATATTGGTAAGCTTTAATATTAAGAGGATTATCAAAATCAATATCTTTTATATCACCTTGAGGCATTGAAAACGGGTTATGACTAAATTCAATTTTATTAGTTACTTCATTTTTTTCAAACATTGGATAATCAATAATCCAACAAAATGCAAAAATATTTGCATCAATTAAATCTAAATCTTTAGCAATTTTATCTCTAGCTTGAGATGTAATTTTTTCAACATCGCTTGTTTTCCCACAAGCCAAAAATATACTGTCTCCCACTTCAGCTCCAGTAATTTTCATAATTTCCTCTAACGCTTCTTCAGAAAAAAATTTACCTACGGGTCCTTTAGCTGAGATATTTTCATTTTTTTCAATTGTAAAATAAGCAAGACCCGATGCACCCTGCTCCTTAGCCCATTTATCAATATTATCAAAAAAACTTCTGGGCTTTTCTTTTGTGCTCTTGGTTACTATACACCTTACTTTAGATCCAGATTTTACAAGCTTTTTAAATATTTCAAAAGTAACATCGTCTCGTGTAAATATGACAGATAAATCTGAAATTATTAACGGGTTTCTCAAGTCAGGTTTGTCTGATCCATATTTAAGCATAGACTCATCATAAGGTATTCGTGGAAATTTTTTATACATTAGTTTTTTTGAAGAAAATTTTTTAAAAACATTGACTATCAATTTTTCTACAACTTGAAAAACATCCTCTTGTTCAACAAATGACATTTCTAGATCAAGCTGGTAGAATTCACCAGGGCTTCTATCTGCTCTAGCGTCTTCATCTCTAAAACATGGAGCGATTTGAAAATATTTATCAAATCCAGATACCATTATTAATTGTTTAAATTGTTGAGGTGCCTGTGGTAGAGCATAAAATTTTCCTGGATTTAATCTGCTCGGTACTAAAAAATCTCTTGCCCCTTCTGGGCTTGAAGATGTAAGGATTGGGGTTTGAAATTCTAAAAAGCCTAATTGAAACATTTCATTTCTGATAAATGAAATAACTTTTGATCTTAATATAATATTATCATGAATTTTTTTTCTTCTTAAATCTAAAAATCTGTACTTAAGTCTAATTTCTTCAGCATATTCTTGGTCACTAAATACGGGCATTGGAAGCTCTTTGCACGTGCCAAGTACTTCAAATTTACTAATATTAACTTCTATCTCACCAGTTTGAAGTTCAGAATTAATGGTGTCAGTACTTCTCTTAATAACTTTCCCCTCTATCTTAATTACACTTTCTAACTGAATTTTTTCTAATAACTTAAAATTCTCATTGCTTTTATCAATAATGCATTGTGTCATTCCATAATTGTCCCTTAAATCAATAAATAAAAGATTACCGTGGTCTCTTTTTTTATTAACCCATCCAGATAATACGATTTCTTGTCCATTATTATCTTTATGTAATTCGTTACAATTATGTGTTCTATACTTATTCACTTATTTCTCTAATGCCTCATTAATAATCTTAAAGTCGATTGATTTTTTTTTTTTCAAACTAATCTTGTCAATTTTATATATGAATTCAAATATTTTGCCATACGATCTATCAATTCTTTTAATTATAAAATCTATCAATTTTTTATCTAAAGTAATCTGTCTATCAGATAAATTTTTTAGTATTAAAGCAAACATTAATTCATCATCAGGGTTTTCAATATTAGCTAAAAGGCAGTTTTTAGTTCTTGAACGAAGATCTGGTAATTTAAATTGAATTTCAGTTATTGGTTTAATTGAAGTAATTACTAAAAATTTATTATCCTGATCTATTGAGTTAAAAAGCGAGTAGATGAGTCTTTCATCAATATTCAGAGTTAAATCTTCTAAAATTATATTTTGATATGGCTTAATTTTTTTTAAAGTTTCATCATTTAATAAACTTGATTCAACACATATTCCATTAAATTTTTTTAAAAAAATATTAATAAGATGGGTTTTCCCAGAAAATTTTTCTCCACTTATATTGAGGAAATTTTTTTCCCATTTTGGCCATTTATTTATTAATTCAAACCCATGGTAATTGCTTTTTCCAACATAAAAGTCATCATCTTTAAAGTTTTGTTTATAATCAAAATCTAGCAATAGTTGATTTAAAGTTTTCACTTAATTACCCAAGTATTATTTTTCATTGTTAAATTAAAATTATTTTCACTCATACTATTAAGAAACATTTTGGGAGAACCATTGTAAATTAATCTATATTGAATAGTCTCATTATTAAATTTTAATATATAAAAATTAGATATCAAATCAATAATATTAAATACTTCTTCTAATTGTTTAATTTTTTTATAATCTTTACTGCTGACAGAGATAGTTATTGGGAACTTAATAGATGTATTAATTTCATTATTTTTTTTCCAATAGTCTTCATAAA
>Ga0307986_10001411_pt1 | contig 17392 bp, 15 predicted proteins | sample EllFjometageno82_FD_203170 | JGI IMG/M metagenome (GOLD analysis project Ga0307986, IMG submission 203170) | Marine microbial communities from Ellis Fjord, Antarctic Ocean - #82 | ecosystem: Environmental > Aquatic > Marine > Unclassified | place: Southern Ocean | collected 2014-10-09
GAGGGTATAAAATGCGAAGTGGATTTAAGAAATCAAAAAATAAATTATAAAATTAGAGAACATTCTTTAGCCAAAACTCCAATGATAATGGTTTGTGGAAAAAAAGAAGTTGCTGAGAATACAGTAACAGTTCGTAGACTTGGATCTGAAAAACAGGAAACTTTTAAAAGAGAAGATTTAATAAAAAATATTCTCGCTGCTAATAAACTTCCTTTAAATTAAGTGTCTCATTTTAAACCCAATTATTTTCAAAGAAGAAGCAAGCCACAAGGACCTAAGGCAAACGAAAGAATAAGAGCTATTGATGTCCAAGTTATCGGTAGTGATGGAAATAACTTAGGAACCTTGCCACTGAACAAAGCAATTGAGATTGCTAAAGGTGAAGGTTTAGATCTAATCGAAATTTCACCTAATGCAAACCCACCTGTATGTAAAATTATGGACATGGGTAAGTATAAATATGATTTACAAAAAAAAACAAATATTGCTAAAAAAAAACAAAAAGTAGTTGCCTTAAAAGAGATTAAAATGAGGCCTGGTACTGACGTACATGATTATAATTTTAAAGTTAAAAATGCTAAAAAATTTTTAACTAATAAAGACAAGGTTAAATTTACAGTTAAATTTAAAGGGCGAGAAATGCAGCATATAAATTTAGGTAAGGATTTAATGAACAGAATAATCGAAGATACTAAAGAAGTCGGAAAAATTGAGACACACCCGAAATTTGAGGGCAGGCAAATGATAATGATAATTCAGCCCGTTTAGTGAAGATAATATCGTCTTGTAAAGAATATTTAATCTATATATAAGGCCTCAACATTTATGCCAAAATTAAAAACTAAAAGTTCTGCAAAAAAAAGATTTAGGTTTACTGCCTCTGGAAAAGTAAAAAGACCACAAGCAGGTAAAAGGCATGGTATGATTAAAAGAACGAATTCTCAAATAAGAAAACTTAGAGGTACTACGATAATGTCTGCTCCAGACACTAAAATTGTAAAATCGTACATGCCTTACAATAGGTAGAAAAAAAATGGCAAGAACAAAACGTGGTGTAACCAGCAGAGCAAAACATAATAAAGTTTTGAAAGCAGTTAAGGGCCAATATGGAAGAAGAAAAAATACTATTCGTGCAGCACGGCAAGCTATGGAAAAAGCAATGCAATATGCATACAGAGATAGGAAAGCGAATAAAAGAGAATTTAGATCTTTATGGATCCAAAGAATAAATGCAGGTGCAAGAGCGGAAGGCATGACCTATGGACAATTTATAAACGGTTTAAATAAGTCAAAAATTAAACTAGATAGAAAAGTTCTAGCTGAATTAGCTTATAATAACCCGGAAGTGTTTAAAACTATAGTAAAAAAAGCTCAATCCTCCCTTAACTAATCAGGGTCTTTGATTTATCCTAGGTTAATTAAAAGAATCAAAAAACTCTATGAGTAATTTAGACAATATAAGTTCTAACTTTGAAAAAAAAATTCGTACTGTAAAGTTAAGAGAAGAATTAAAAAATTTAAAAACAGAATTTTTTGGTAAGAACGGTGAAATTACAAATCAATTTAAAATTCTAGGATCTATTGAAGCAAATAAGAGAAAAGAATTTGCATCTTCTTTAAATAAATTAAAAGATAGTCTGACTAGTCAATTAGAAAAAAAATTTTTAGAATTAGAAACAATAGAGATTAACGAAAAATTAAAAGATGAAAAAGTAGATGTAACCCTACCTTCAAGACCATTTGAAGTTGGGAAAATACATCCAGTTTCACAAGTGATTGATGAAATCTCATCAATTTTTTCTGAGATTGGTTTTTCTGTTGCCGAAGGACCAGATGTAGAGTCTGAGTATAACAATTTTACAGCCCTCAACACACCCGAAGACCATCCGGCAAGAGATATGCATGATACTTTTTATTTAGAAGAAGATAAAAAAATTCTTTTAAGAACCCATACCTCTCCTGTTCAAATTAGAACAATGTTAAATGAAAAACCACCATTCAAGATCATTGCTCCGGGAAGAACATATCGTTGTGATAGTGATCAAACTCATGCACCAATGTTCCATCAATTGGAAGGCTTACACATAGATAAAAATATTACCATGAGCCACCTAAAAGGTTGCCTAGACTATTTTATTAAAGAATTTTTTGAAATTAAAAATATCAAAATGAGATTTAGACCAAGTCATTTTCCATTTACCGAACCATCAGCTGAAGTTGACATACAATATAGAATTGTAAATGGTAAAATAGTAATTGGAGAAGGAGATAAATGGTTAGAAATTCTAGGTTGCGGAATGGTGCATCCAAACGTGCTTAGAAACGTTAAATTGGATCCAGATAAATACCAAGGATTCGCTTTTGGAATGGGAATAGATCGTCTTGCAATGTTAAAATATGGAATTAATGATCTAAGAGCCTTTTTTGAAAATGATTATCGTTGGTTAACTCATTTTGGTTTTGATTCTTTAGATGTACCGACTAATTACAGAGGTTTAAGTAAATGATAATTACACACCTGTGGCTTAAAGAACATTTAAACACTAAAGCCAATGAAGCTAAAACAATGGAACAATTAACCAGTATTGGTTTAGAAGTTGAAGGTATCAAAGAGAGTAAAAGTGAGCTTAGCGAATTTAAGATTGCTAAAATATTAAAAGTCGAAAAACATCCAAATGCAGACAAACTTAAAGTTTGTGACGTAACATTAGATGGCAAGAAAGTTATCAAAGTAGTTTGTGGAGCGCCCAATGCAAGAGAAGGTTTGCTAACTATTTATGCACCACCGGGAGCAATAATACCGAAATCAAATTTTGAATTAAAAGTTGCTAAAATTAGAGGCATAGAATCAAGTGGAATGCTTTGTTCTGCAGATGAATTAAATTTATCCAGTGAGAGCAACGGAATAATAGAATTAAAAAATAAAGATAGCGAAGTAGGAAAGAGTTATTTTAAAAACAAAGCTGAAAAGGTAATAGATATTTCCATAACTCCTAATCGAGCAGACTGTTTAGGCGTAAGAGGTATTGCCAGAGATCTAGCGGCTTCTGGTTTCGGCACCTTAATAAAGTTAAAAAAAAAATTACTAAAGCAAAGTTTTACACAACCCATCAAAGTTTCAATATCAAAAGTTAAGAATCAAGGTAGTTTAGCATTTGGTAGTTGTTATATTAAAAATATTACCAACAAAGAAAGTCCTGCATGGTTAAAAGAAAAAATTATTGCTTTAGGTTTGAAGCCAATCTCAGCAGTAGTTGATATTACTAATTACGTAATGTTTGATCGTAATAGGCCACTCCATGTCTATAATGCAGATAATATTAATAAAGAAATTATAGTAAGAAATTCGAAGTTTGGAGAAAGTTTTAAAGCATTAGATAATAAAAATTACAAGCTTCAAAACGATATGTGCGTAATCTCAGATAAAAGTGGAGTTCTAGGACTAGGCGGTATAATCGGTGGATCTTCAACTTCAACTGAATTAGATACTAAAAACATCTTATTAGAATCTGCTTATTTTTTGCCTGCTTCTATTAGAAAAACATCAAGGGTACTCAATATTAATACCGATGCAAAATACCGTTTTGAAAGAGGAATAGATCCAAACTCAATAAAAGAAGGTTTAGAGCTTGCGTCTGCTTTAATAGTAGAAATATGTGGAGGGTCTGCTAGTAAATTTTCTATAGTAGGATCTGCTGTCCAAAAAAATAAAGTAATAACTTTAGACATTAAAAAATTTAAAAAAGTTATTGGTATTATAATATCAAATATAGAAGCGAATAAAATTTTAACATCACTAGGCTGTAAGGTAAGAAATAGTAAAAAAATATTAAAAGTAGAGATACCTACTTGGAGGCCAGATATTACTCAAGATATAGATTTAATTGAAGAATTAATTAGAATTAAGGGCTTTGATAAAATTGAACTAATAGAACCTAAAAAAAATAGGAACAAAGATACATTAAATTTTAGTCAAAAATTATTTCACTTATCACAAAGAGCCTTAGCATCTAAAGGTTATTTAGAAGCAATAACTTGGTCATTTACAGATTCTAAAATTGATAAACAGTTTACAGAAAATGAAAAAGAAATAAATATTTTTAACCCTATATCCTCCGACCTAGATGTTTTACGAAGATCGATTTTTTCAAATCTTATTATTTATTTAAAAAAGAATCATGACCGCGGGAATGAAGATCTATCTTTTTTTGAGGTAGGACCAGTATTTTTTGGTAAAAACCCTGGTGAACAACAAATTATAGTCGGTGGTTTAAGATCTGGATTAATGAATAGAAAAAGTTGGTTAGAAAAATCTCGAAACATAGATGTTTTTGACATCAAAAGAGATGTAGTTAGTACCTTAATTGATTTAGGCTTGGAGGAAAGCGACCTTTTTATAAGTGACAATACAAAGAGCTGTTATCACCCAGGAAGATCAGGGTCTGTAAATTTAAAGTCTGAAAAAGGTCCACATCTCGCGTACTTCGGTGAGTTACATCCAGCAATAATTACAAGTTTAGATTTTAAAGAAAAAAATATTTTTGGATTAGAAATATTCTTAAAAAACATTCCCAAACCAAATCAAAAAATAAGAATTAGCAAAAAAAGTTATACAACTTCTGATTTTCAAAAGTCAGAAAGAGACTTTGCTTTCGTCATTGATAAAAATTTTAAGGTAGGTGAGCTAGAAAATATAATAAAAAAGACAGATGATGATACTATAAAAAAAGTAATAGCTTTTGACATATTTGAAGGACAAAATATACCAGACGGGAAAAAATCGGTAGCAATCAATGTTGTAATTCAGTCTCAAAAAAAAACATTGACTGAAAGTGATTTGGAACTGATAAGTCAAAAAATAATAAACACTGTTAAGGAAAAAACAGGCGCAATAATTAGATCCTAATGTCAGACATAGAAAGAATACGTAATTTTGCTATAATTGCTCACATTGATCACGGAAAATCTACAATTGCAGATCGTATTATTCATAAGTGTGGAGGTTTAACCGATAGAGAAATGTCAGCACAAGTTCTTGATTCTATGGATATCGAAAAAGAAAGAGGAATAACAATTAAAGCTCAAACTGTGAGACTAAATTATAAAGCTAAAGATGGAAAAGATTATATTTTAAATATTATAGACACACCAGGTCATGTAGATTTCAGCTATGAGGTCAGTAGATCTCTGTCCGCATGTGAAGGTTCTTTATTGATAGTTGATAGCACTCAAGGTGTTGAAGCACAAACATTAGCAAATGTTTATCAAGCTTTAGAAATTAATCATGAAGTCGTACCTATATTAAATAAAATAGATCTACCAGCTTCTGATGTAGACAAAACCAAAAAAGAAATTGAAGATGTGGTAGGAATTGATACATCGGGAGCTATTAATTGCTCTGGCAAAACAGGTGAAGGAATTGACGATATACTGGAGTCTATTATTAAAGTTCTACCCTCACCAAAAGGTGTTGAAAATAATAAATTAAAGTCTCTTTTAGTTGATAGCTGGTATGACAGTTATTTAGGTGTAGTTATTTTAGTAAGAATAATTGACGGCCAAATTAAAAAAGGTATGAAAATAAAACTAATGTCTAACGATCAAGAATACATAATCGAAAAAGTTGGAGTATTTACACCAAAACCTACTGACATTGATCAGTTAAGTTCTGGACAGATTGGTTTCATTATTACAGGCATTAAATCTCTTTCAGAAACAAAAGTAGGAGATACTATTTGTGATGCTTTAAATCCAATAGAGTCTCCACTACCCGGATTTAAACCCAGTAAACCAGTAGTTTTCTGTGGACTTTTTCCCATAGACAGTTCCGAGTATCAAAAACTAAAAGACGGCTTAGCCAAGCTAAAGTTAAATGATGCAAGTTTTTCTTACGAAGCAGAGTCCTCAAGCGCACTTGGGCTTGGCTTTAGATGTGGTTTCCTAGGACTGTTACACCTAGAGATTACAACTGAAAGACTAGAGAGAGAATTTGATGTAAGTTTAATAACAACTACACCTGGGGTAATTTACAAAGTACATAAAGCAAAAGGGGAAATTATGGATCTGCAAAATCCTTCTAATATGCCTGACCCAACATATATAGAAAAAATTGAAGAACCGTGGATTAAAGCCACTATTATCACACCCGATGAGTACCTAGGAACTATTATTAAAATTTGCCAAGATAAAAGAGGAATTCAAACTAACCTAACATATTCAGGTAGCCGTGCAGTTTTATCTTATGACTTACCTCTAAATGAAATAGTTTTTGACTTTAATGATAGACTTAAATCTGTATCAAGTGGGTACGCTAGTTTTGAATATGAAATTACGGGCCACAAAGAAGGAGACTTGGTAAAATTAAGCATACTCGTGAATACGGAACCTGTCGACGCTTTAGCAATGATTATACATAAAGAATTTGCGGAAAAAACAGGAAGACAAGTCTGTGAAAAATTGAAAGATCTCATACCAAGACATAATTTTATGATTCCTATACAGGCAGCTATAGGAGGAAAAATTGTAGCAAGGGAATCCATAAAAGGATTTTCAAAAGATGTACTTACTAAAATCCACGGTGGTGGAGCTGGAGATCGTAAAAAAAAATTATTAAAAAAGCAAAAAAAAGGAAAGGTTCGGTCCAAGCAATTTGGCAGAGTAGAAATTCCTCAAGAAGCATTTATTGGAGTTTTAAAGATCAACAAAGAAACTTAATGAAAAAATTATTTATAATTTCTAATGAAAGTATTTTTAATTATGAAGGAAGTTATTTCTGCGACAACATTGATTTAAAATCAACACCTGAAGGATTAAGTAATAAATTCAAAATTAATATTATTGGTAGATCATCAAAAAAAATTAGATCACATAAAATTAATATTAAAAACACAAAAGTTTATAGCAATATTTTTTCCTATATATTTGGAATACTTAGTTCATTTAAGGAAAAGGATTCTAAATATTTAATTATATCAATATCTCCATTTACTTTTATAGCCTGCATTTTAATCAAGCTTTTTAAAAAAAAACCTATCGTTTATTTAAGAAGTGATGGATATGGAGAATATAAAGCAATTTTAGGAGACATGGGAAAAGCAATATACCATTCAATGTTTTCTATAGTGTCAAAATTTTCAATATTAATTAGTTGTAGAGAATATATATTAAAAAATAAACAAGGAGAAATTGTAGCTCCTTCACAAATCACCAATGAATGGTTAACAGGTCACAAAGAGGTTGATACTAACAAACCCAAGCTTCTTTATGTGGGCAGAATAAGAAAAGAAAAAGGAATTTATTCACTTTTGAAACTAATCAAAAAAAATAAAACTGACTTAGAGCTCTCAATTGTTGGTGCAGAAAAAAATTCTTTAACTAATATACTGCAAAATAACGTTCATATATATGAAGTTGAAAATAATAAACAAAATTTAATTAAATTTTATGATGATCATAATATTTTTATTTTACCTTCTTATACAGAAGGACACCCTATGGCATTATTAGAAGCTCTCTCAAGATTAAGACCAGCTATTATATTTAAAGATATCGAGCATGTTATAGGAAATAAAAAAGGAATATTTGTAGCGGAGAGAAATGAACACAGTCTTTTTGAACAGATTAAATATATCATAGATAACTATAAAAATATTCAACAAGAGATGATGCAAAATAAGTTGCCTACTAGAGAACAATTTTTATTAAAGTTTAGTGAACTTATTTCAAAATCAAGCTAAAATAACGGAGAGGTGGCCGAGTGGTTGAAGGCGCACGCTTGGAAAGCGTGTATACGGGCAACCGTATCAAGGGTTCGAATCCCTTTCTCTCCGCCATGAAACTATACACACACCTATTAAGAGTTAAATTTTTAGACACGAATCAGGTATTAATATAATTAAGGTGGTGGAGGGAGACTAAAGCCACCTTATCCAAATCAAACTCTTTTTACGGAAATTACATTTAAATTAGCGGTTTTTTTTATTAGTTCTATTGTTTTTCGAATATTCATAATTAATGTTTTTTTTCTTGGCCCATAGGCATGTATCAGTTTTGTTTTAGAAATTGCTACCGCAACGTGACCTTTCCAATAAATTATATCATTTTGTCTAATATTTTTTAATTTTATATTTTTTTTAAAGTATCTAATTTGATCCTTTGCATCTCTAGGACAATATTTATTATTATAATTAAAAAAAAGTTGAATCAGTGCCGAGCAATCTAACCCCCTATATGATTTTCCACCCCAAGAATATTTTATATCTTCAAAAATTTTAATTTTAGAAAAAATATTTTTGTTTTTATAATTTATTAATTCTATACAATCTGTTTTGATCCAATGATTTTCAAATCTTCCAAAATTTGATCTAATATTTCTTATTCTTATTTTTGAACCGTAAGTAAGTTTTTTTGATATTTTTGACTCGTTGGGATATTTATAAATATTAGCAAATAATGTGCAAACTTTGTGTGTTGGCTTAACATACGCAATAAAATTTTTTTTCTTAATATAACCAATATACCCATCTTCTTTTATTTTAATCTTAAACCATTCATTTTTTTTTAAAATTATTGAAAATGAATCACCATAAATCATCTGTGTAACCATTTCAGAATTTATAGACATTTTTTTAAAGACTTTTACTAGACTAAAATTATTTGAATAATACTTTTTCATACTTCCGATCAATTTTTTATTGGCGCTATTTTTGCAATCCAAAATATTAAAAAGAGTACTGGAATTCCAATAATAGCTGTAAAAATATAAAAATTAGCATAACCTATTTGGTCAACAATTCCTCCAGAATATCCAGCAAGTAACTTGGGAAGAAAAAGCATTATTGAGCTAAAAAGAGCATATTGTGTAGCGGTAAATTTTATAGATGTTAAGGCTGACAAATAAACTACAAATGCTGCTCCAGCAAAACCACTTGAAATATTATCTGCAGTGATAACTATTATAAGAAAATCTATTGATGGTTCAGAAATAGCCAACCAGGAAAAAAGTAAATTACTCGCAGCAGCTATTAACGCTCCAAAAAATAAACATCTAATCGTACCGAATTTAATAGCAGAATAACCACCGATTATTCCACCTCCAATAGTGGCAAAAACTCCAAAAAACTTTGAGTAAGTTGCAATTTCTTTGATGTTAAATCCTTTTTCGAGATAAAAAACATTAGCTACAACACCCATCACAACATCTGCAATTCTATATAAAGCAATTAATAACAAAATAAATATAGCAGTTTTTCCGTATCTTTTTACAAAATCTAATATTGGTTTTGTGTATACATCTAATGCAGATTTTTTTGGAATTAACTTTAATATAATTAAAAAATAAATTGCTAGAGAAGAAGATACAAAAGAAGCAATCAGTCTTATGAGAGCGAATGAAAATTTTTCAATAGGTTCTTTATTTGTGAATGGATTTTCTAAAAAAGAAAATGTTATTATAAAAAATAAAATAGCTATTAAAAAAGATGTTAAAAATCTTAACTGATGTTGAAAATTGATCAATTGACTTTCTCTTCTAATCTTAGGCTCTGGAGATAAAATAGTTGTTAAAACCCCAACTAACATAAGAAAAGCCATGCTTAAATAAACTATTTTCCAAACTTTAACGTTGTAATTTTCTACACCTAAGTAAGCAGCTAAAAATAAACTGCCTGCTCCAGCCACAAGCATAGCAATTCTATAACCGGCTATGTACATAGCTGACAAGGCACCCTGTAATTTTTGAGATGCTGATTCAATCCTAAAAGCGTCAATTATTATATCTTGCGTGGCGCTAGAGAACGCAATCATGACAGCTCCTATAGCGGTATAAATTAAAGACTTTGATGGATCTGTAAAAGATATAAAAATTAAGCTAACTATAACCATTGTTTGAGAAACTAAGAGCCAACTTTTTCTGTGGCCAAACTTTTTAAAAGGCAATCTCAAATGATCAACTATAGGGGTCCAGATAAATTTAAAAGAATAAGCAAGACCTGCCCAGCTAAACATTGTTACCATTCCTCTATTTACTCCAGCTTTTATAAGCCAAACAGAAAGTGTAGAGAAAACTAAAAGAATGGGTAAACCTGATGAAAAACCTAAGAACAACATTCTAATTGATTTAAGATTTAAAAAGTTACTATTAGTTTTTTTTTTTTTATTCATTCGATTTAATTTCTCCAAAAAGATGGAAAGAATAATATTAAAACTGCAAATAATTCTAATCGACCAAGCAACATGCCGAATGAAAGTATCCATTTAGATATATCAGGAATCGATTTAAAATTTCCATTTGGACCAATCATTTCACCAAGCCCAGGACCTACATTTGATATTGATGTAGCCGCTCCAGAAATAGCAGATAGAAAATCAAGGCCAGTTATAGAAAGCAACATAGCAGTTAAAATAAATATAAATAAGTATGCAAAGACAAAAATGATAACTGAATTCATATAACTATCAGTAATTTTTTGATTATTATATTTTAAGATAAATACACTATTAGGATAAATTAATTTTTTTATTTGATTATTTAAAAATAGAAAAAGTAATTGAAATCTAAATATTTTTATTCCACAGGCGGTAGATCCAGCACAACCTCCAATAAACATTAAAAAAAGAAAAAAAATTAAAGGAAACTTTCCCCACAAACTAAAATCATTAGTTACATAGCCAGTACCTGACAAAATAGAAACAACATTAAATGAAGCTATTCTAACTTTTTCAATTATTAAAGTACCACTAGTATTAAAGAATAAATATAAGAACATAATTAAAGCAGACAGAAGAAAAATATATATTAGACCTTTAATTTGAATATCTTGAAAGAAAATTTTTCTATTCCCTTTAATAAATTTTAAATAAGTAATGAACGGAATACTGCCTAAAATAATAAATATTGTGGCAATTATTTCTATACTAGAACTATTAAAGTAACCGATAGAATCATTATGTGTTGAGAAACCACCTGTAGCGATAGTAGTCATAGCATGAGCTATACTATCGAATAAATTCATTCCTAGAATTTTATAAAAAAATGCACAACAAATAGTTAAAACTAAATACGTTAAGATTATAATAAATGCTACTTGGGTAGTCCTAGGTAAAATTTTTTCAGGTTTATCAGAACTTTCTATTTTAAATAATTGCATTCCACCAACTTTCAAAAGTGGAAGTACAGTAATAGCCATTACAATTATACCAACACCACCAAGCCATTGCATGATAGCTCTCCATAAGAGTATACTCTTTGGAAATATATCTAAATTTACAACAACAGTAGAACCCGTAGTAGTTATTCCAGACATACTTTCAAAAAATGAATCACTTACTGAAAAGTTAATATCAGAAAGAAGAAAAGGTAATGCACCAAAGCTTGCAATCGCAATCCATGCAAAAGTAGAAAACAAAAATGTCTGTTTTAGATTTAATTGATATTCTTCTTGTAAATTTGCCAGCACAAAAAGTGAACCTATTAAAATAGTTACAAACGATGAAGATAGAAAACTATGACTATGCTCTTTATAAAGAACCTGCATGCTGTAAGGAATCAACATAAACAGGCCTAAAATAATTAATAAGGTTCCAATTATAAAAAAAACAGTTTTATTTGAAGTCATACTAAAAAATAGATTATTTAAATGCCTATAAAATTCAACTTATTATCCTGTAATTATATCTGTATTTTATCAATAAAGTTTAATAAACCACTCTTATGCTTGATGCTAATTTAATTCAATCTACTTCTTCTTGGCCATTTGTTGAGATAAGAAAACTTTTAAAAGATAGAAAAGATTTAATAAAATCTAAAAATAAAATCATCTTTCAGACTGGTTATGGCCCAAGCGGCTTACCTCATATTGGGACTTTTGGGGAAGTAGCAAGAACCAGCATGATGATTAATGCACTTAACCACATTCAAAAAATTGATACTGATCTTATAACATTTTCCGATGATATGGATGGTTTAAGAAAGGTACCAGAGAACATACCTAACAATAAAGTTCTTACTGAAAATCTTGGTAAGCCATTAACAAGTATTCCAGATCCATTCAATAAATTTGATAGTTTTGGAAAACATAATAATGAAATGCTTAAAGATTTTTTGAATAAATTTAATTTTAAATTTAATTTTAAAAGTTCAACAGAAAATTACAAAAGCGGGAAATTTAATGAATCGTTAATGCGTGTTTTAGAAAAATATGAAGAAATAATGGAAATTATTCTACCAACACTTAGAAGCGAGAGACAAAAAACATATTGTCCATTTTTACCAATATGTCCAATTACAGGAAAAGTTTTAGAGATTCCATTGTTAGAAATGAACAAAAAAAATGGAACAATAGTTTTTGATAATAATGGAAGCAAATTAGAAACTGAGATAAAAAATGGCAACTGTAAATTACAATGGAAAGTTGATTGGGCTATGCGTTGGTTCACTTTTGATGTTGACTTCGAAATGTATGGAAAAGATTTGACGGAAAGCGCTATCTTATCAAATAAAATTTGTAGAACCCTTGGAAAAAAACCCCCAAATGGTTTTGCATATGAGTTGTTTTTAGACGAAAAAGGAGAAAAAATATCAAAATCAAAAGGTAACGGTATTTCGATAGAACAGTGGTTGAGATATGCTTCTCCTGAAAGCTTATCTCTTTACATGTATCAAAACCCAACACGTGCTAAAAAACTTTATTCTGAAGTAGTACCTAAGGCAGTTGATGAATATCTTTCGTTAATTGAAACTTTTCCCAAACAAAAGCCTAACGAACAATTACTAAATCCTATATGGCATGTTCACAGTGGAAACCCTCCAAAAGAAAAAGTAGTTATGACTTTTTCTATGCTTTTAAACTTAGTTGGTTCTAGTAATGCAGAAAATAAAGAAATTTTATGGAAATTTATACAAAGGTTTCACAAAGATATTAAAGCAGAAAGTTACCCTATACTGGATCAACTAACAAAATATGCCATTAACTATTTTAAGGATAAAATAGAACCAAATAAAAAGTACAAAATTCCTAACGATATTGAAAAAAAAGCACTTACAAATTTAGTAAAAAAATTAGAATTAGTTGCTCAAGAGAGTAAGCCAGAAGACATACAAACTCTCATTTACTCAACTGGCAAAGAAAATGGTTATGAAAAAAAACTAAGAGAATGGTTTGTATTAATTTATGAAGTTCTTTTTGGCAGTAAAGATGGACCTAGAATGGGTTTTTTTATTAGTTTTTTTGGTGTCAAAGAAACAATTGAATTAATAAATAAAAAAATTAAAAAAGATTAAATGTTCTCATTTTTAAGACCTTATATTTTTTCTCTAGACCCAGAAGCTGCGCACGATTTAGCTATTAAATCTTTAAAATTTAACTTTATACCAAAAAATTTTTTTGAGGTTGAAAATGAAGAAATGCTCTCAACAGAATTATTTAATAAAAAATTAAAAAATCCAATCGGCTTAGCAGCTGGGTTTGATAAAAGTGCTGAAGTATATAATTCTTTATTCAAACTTGGCTTTGGCTTTGTTGAAGTGGGGACTATTACACCAAAAAGACAATTTGGCAATCCTAAACCAAGAGTCTTCAGGCTTGAGAAGGATAAAGCTATGATAAATAGGCTGGGATTTAATAACGATGGCATAGAGATAGTCTCAGAGCGCTTAAAAAAAAATATGCCAGAAGAATTTTTAGGTGTAAATATTGGACCAAATAAAGATACCAAAGAAAAAATTTTAGATTTTATGGAGGGTTTTAGTAAATTAAATAAATTTGCTAATTACATAACTATTAATATTTCCTCACCTAATACCGAAGGTTTAAGAGACTTTCATGAAGAGAAATTATTATCTGAACTGTTAAATAAATTATTACTGGTTAGAAAAAAAAATAGGGTAACATGTCCATTAGTTTTAAAAATTTCACCAGATATTAGAGAAAATGAAATTTCTAATATTAATGAAATGATGTTAAAGTTTAAAATTGATGGTTTAATACTAACAAATACAACCAATCAACATCGAGATAATTTAACTGATTCAAATAAGAATGAAACTGGAGGATTATCTGGTTTACCATTGCAAAAATTATCATTAAAATTTATTAAAAATTTTTATAAGCTCAATAAAGGAACAATACCTATTATTGGGGTAGGTGGTATTGACAGCGGACAAAGTGCTTTTGAAAAAATCACAGCTGGTGCAACTGCAATACAACTTTACACTGGAATGGTTTATAAAGGACCTGGTGTAGCTAAAAATATTAAAAAAGAATTAATTGAGATTTTAAAAAAAGAAAAAATAAAAAATATTCAGCAAGCTGTTGGCATCAACTCTTAATTTTTTTTGAGTATCTGAAGTGATGAATTAGCTCTCTGATATAAGAAAAAATAAATCCCACAAACATAACAGTTACCACAGATAGAAATGCATAAATTATAGGGGAATTTTTTGCTAAATTTATTACTACAAGGTTTAGATTAGAATTAATTTCTTGTGAAGATACATTTTTTAAAACATCAATACCCCTATTAAAAACGAACGTTTCTATTCCCATAAAAATACTAACAGCTATTAATAAGATAGCCAACAACGCTTTGTATTCTGACGTATTTAATTTTTCAGATATTTTCAACCCCACATGCAGGCCTATAATGGATCCAAATAAAAGAAAAGAAACTAAAACAAGGTCTACAGACTTAAATTGAATTGCATGAGCTATAACTACAAATCCAGTAATAAAAATAGTTACAAACAAAGATGTACCAGGAATTAATTTGGTTGGCATACCGATTAAATAAATCATTGCAGGTACCATTATAAAAGCACCACCAATACCCATGATTGATGCAAACAAACCAACAACAAAACCTAAGATGACTGGAGTTAATGCACTTTCATATAATTTAGATTTACCAAAACGTATTCTAAAAGGAAGACCATGAATCCAATAATGTGTATGTAATTTTTTTTTTATTAAAACCTTTTTTTTCAATGCGCTAACTTCTTTTACACCTTCAACAAAAATAAGTGTTCCTATAATTGCTAATAAATAAACATACGCTAGTGCTATGATCGTATTAATATTACCAATCTCACGAAGGTATTGAAAGATTTGCATGCCTATAATAGCTCCAGCCAAACCACCAATAACAATCATAAATCCCATTTTATAATCTAGCGTTTTTTTGTACCAATGCGTTGTTGCTCCAGAAACAGATATACCTAGAATACTATTAGCAACATTTGCTACTGCATAGGTAGCGGGTATTCCAAGAAAAATGAGAATAGGGGTCATTAAAAAACCTCCACCTATCCCAAATATTCCTGACAAAACACCAATACCAAAACTTAAAAGTATAACTGTGATAATGCTAATTTGAACTTGTGCAATTGGTAAGTAAAAGTCCATTAAATCTAATATTATTTGATTGTTTAATTGTCAATCTAGATATATTAACTTGACCATAGTAAACACACGAAATATACCACTTAAACAAAATTATTTATGTCAAAAAGATGCGAACTTACTGGGGTATCACCTTTAAAGGGTAATAATGTTAGCCATGCTAACAATAAGACTAAGCGAAGGTTTTTGCCAAATTTAAAAAAAGTAACTTTTAAAAGTGATAAACTTAAAAAAAATATCACACTAAAAGTAACTAATTCTGCTGTGCGTACAGTTGATTTTAAAGGTGGTCTTGACCAATATTTAAAATCTGTGAAGAAACAAAAACTTTCCAAAAAAGCACAAAAAATAAAAATCAGTATCAATATTATTGTTTAGGTGCCAATAGACAAATCACCAGATAGAATTTTTTTTATAACGCTCTCAATTATAATGGGCATAGTAATTATTATTTCTAATTATTTAGTTCAATTTCCAGTTAATAAATTTAATTTACAAAATATATTAACTTACGGAGCATTTAGTTATCCCATAACTTTTTTAATTACTGATTTAGCAAATAGAAGACTTGGAAGAAAAAAAGCTAGAAAATTAGTATACATTGGTTTTGCTATAGGAATTTTATTAACAACATTAGTCTCAACAAATTTTGAAGATACAATTTCAATTAGAATAGCTCTAGGTTCAGGAACAGCCTTTCTGATTGCTCAATCAATAGATATCGAAATTTTTCAACGATTAAGAAATCAGGTGTGGTTTGTAGCTCCAATAACCTCATCTATCTTAGGTTCAATCATTGATACCTTTTTATTTTTTTCTATTTCATTCTTAGGAACAGGTATTCCTTGGATAACACTTGCATTCGGTGATTTATTTGTAAAGTTTTTAATGGCGATCTTAATGCTAATTCCATTTAGATTATTGATCATTAAAATAAGAGATTTAAATGAAAAAAAATACTGGCATGCAGATTAATGCAGGTTTTTTTTTTTATTTTCACTAAATAAATCAGCTAATTGATTTATCATAACATCCCCAAGATCTTGCACATCAGTAATTTTGATTGCTTTATTATAATAGCGCGTTACATCATGACCAATTCCAATTGCAAGCAGCTCAACAGAGGAATTTTTTTCTATCCATTTTACGGTCTGCTTCAAATTATTTTCCAAATAGTCACTTGTATTTGTAGATAGAGTTGAGTCATCAACTGGAGCTCCATCGGATATAACCATTAATATTTTTCTTTCTTCTTTTCTTTTAAGAATTTTATTGTAGGCCCACTTTAATGCTTCACCATCAATATTTTCTTTTAGTAAACCTTCTTTTAACATTAGGCCCATATTATTTTTAGATTGTCGCCAAGGTGTATCTGCCGATTTATAAATTATATGTCTTAAGTCATTAAGTCTTCCGGGAAATAATGGTTTTTGGTTATCTGTCCATTTTTGCCTACTTTGCCCACCCTTCCAATGTTTAGTTGTGAATCCTAATATCTCAACTTTTACCGAACATCTCTCGAGAGTTCTTGATAAAATATCAGCACATATTGCTGCAACTGAAATCGGTTTACCTCTCATAGAACCAGAGTTATCAATCAAAACAGTAACTAACGTGTCTTTAAACTTAATATCTTTTTCTTTTTTGAAAGATAAGGAGTTAAGTGGATCAATAATAACTCTTGTTAATTTTGAAGTATCTAGAGCACCTTCTTCCATATCAAAATCCCAAGATCTATTCTGTTTTGCCAATAATTTCCTTTGAAGTTTATTAGCTAATTTAGATATAAAATTTTTTAAGATTAATAATTGTTGATCCAGATTTTGTCTTAATCTTAAAAGCTCTTCTTCATTTTCCAATTCTTCTGCATTAATTATTTCGTCAAACTCTTGAGTATAATATTTATATTTTGAATCTCCAAAATTTATGTTTTTTTTCCTGTCACCATTAGAAGAGCTTAAAGACTCATCTTCCTTGTTATTAGATTCAATTTCACT
>Ga0307986_10001412_pt1 | contig 17360 bp, 19 predicted proteins | sample EllFjometageno82_FD_203170 | JGI IMG/M metagenome (GOLD analysis project Ga0307986, IMG submission 203170) | Marine microbial communities from Ellis Fjord, Antarctic Ocean - #82 | ecosystem: Environmental > Aquatic > Marine > Unclassified | place: Southern Ocean | collected 2014-10-09
CAATGTGGGGTGGATCTATAACTTTTAAAACACCAATGTTATTTGCAATAGGTTTTATATTTTTATTTACTCTTGGTGGAGTTACAGGCGTGGTATTAGCTAATGCAGGTGTTGATACTGCATTGCACGACACTTATTATGTAGTGGCACACTTTCATTATGTGCTTTCTTTAGGTGCAGTTTTTGCAATTTTTGCAGGATTTTATTATTGGTTTAGTAAAATGAGCGGATACGAGTATTCAGAGTTTTTAGGTAAATTACATTTTTGGTTAACTTTTATTGGGGTCAACTTAATATTCTTCCCACAACATTTTTTAGGCTTAGCTGGAATGCCAAGAAGATATGCCGATTATCCAGATGCTTTTGCAGGTTGGAATTATGTATCTTCCATAGGTTCTTATATTTCTATGGTTGGTTTAGTTATCTTTTTATTAAATTTGCTTTATTCATTTATAAAAAAGAAAAAAGCACAACAAAATCCTTGGGGAGAAGGAGCTACAACTTTAGAGTGGACTGTATCATCACCACCACCGTTCCATACTTTTGAAGAGCTTCCTAAAGTAAAATAAATTGATCCAATCAACAGTTAAATTAAAAAAAATTAAAACTATTTCAAGTTTTAGCTTAAGTTCATTTTTTAACTTAATGAAACCAAGAGTTATGTCTCTTGTTTTGTTTACTAGTATGGTTGGCTTATTAATCGCTCCCGAACAAGTTTCTTTTACTACATCAGCTATTTCTTTATTTGCAGTTGCTATGGGAGCCGGTGCCGCTGGCGCTCTAAATATGTGGTACGAGTCAGATTTAGATGCTCTTATGACGAGAACTTGTTTAAGACCAATTCCGACAGGTAAAGTTCAAAAAAATCAAGCATTATGGTTTGGGATAATGTTATCTATAACTTCGATAGCAATACTTTATTATACAGCAAACTTAGTTTCATCGTTATTATTAGCAACTACTATAGGTTTTTATTTTTTTATTTATACTATCTGGCTTAAAAGAAGAACCCCCCAAAACATTGTGATAGGAGGTGCGGCAGGAGCTTTGCCGCCAGTTATTGGTTGGGCCATCTCTACAAATTCTGTCTCTATTGAGTCAATTATTTTATTTTTAATTATATTTATTTGGACTCCATCACATTTTTGGGCATTGAGCTTATATAAATCTAGTGACTATAAAAAAGCTAAGATACCAATGTTACCAATTACCTCTGGCATTAAGACAACAAAAATAAATATTTTAGTATATTCATTATTGATGGCTCCGATTGTGGCTTTGCCATATTTTTTTGGTTTTGGAAGTTTAATTTATTTAATATTGTCTTCACTAATGACATTTTACTATGTTTATTTATGTGTGTTACTTTTTAAAGAAAAGAATAATAAGACCTCAAATATCATTGCGAGAAAAACATTTGTTTATTCAATATTTTATTTATTTTTTATATTTGTTCTAATTCTAGTAGATAACGTAATTCAATATTAATTTATGAAAAAAAAAAAGAAAAATATAATCACCGCAATAGCATTGATTGCTTTCATGATTATTCTATTCCTAACTACTTTCTATAATATCGGAATTTACAATAGAGAACTTTAATGACATTTAATAAAAGAAAGTTAACCCCTATTATTTTGGTTACTATCTTCTTATTAATGCTAGGGCTATCTTTTGCTGCCGTACCTTTATATGAGTTGTTTTGCAGAGTAACTGGTTTTGCTGGAACTACACAAAATGCTTCAAACAAAGAATTGCCAAAAGTTGTTATAAATCAAGCTTATAAAATTCGTTTTGATACCAATTTAGGTAATAAACTTGATTGGAAATTTTATCCTGAAAAAAAAACAATCGATCTAAAGCCAGGAGAAGTACATAATGTTAATTTTTATGTAGAGAATTTAAGTAAGACAGGAACAGCCGGAGTCGCGTCTTTCAATGTTTCACCGTCTGCATTTGGTATATATCTGAATAAAATCGGATGCTTCTGCTTTGAAAAACAAGGACTTAAGCCTGGTGAGAAAAGAGAGTTTATATTAAGCTTTTTCTTGGATCCAAAAGTAGTTGATGATAATAAAACTAAAGATATTTCGGATGTGACATTATCGTTTACTTTTTTCTCATCTGAATACTATAAAGACAATAAATAAATTATGTCAACAGGAGAAAAAAAACACGGATTTCATTTAGTAGACCCAAGCCCTTGGCCTATTTTTGCATCTTTTTCATCTTTAGTGCTAGCTTTCGGAGCAGTTTATTATTTTCACACTAAAGCACTTTGGCTTCTATTAATTGGAACGGCATTATTAATTTATGCTGCTTATATGTGGTTTAGAGAAGTTACTATCGAAGCTGAACATCAAGGGCACCACACATATGTTGTTCAATTAAGTCATAGATATGGGATGACATTATTTATTGCTTCTGAAGTTATGTTTTTTGTTGCATGGTTTTGGGCTTATTTTAATGCAAGTCTATTTCCATCCGAAGCTATTGGAAGTGCCTGGCCCCCTCCAGACATCAAAACCTTTGATCCTTGGGACATTCCGCTTATTAACACGTTAATACTTTTACTCTCAGGTACAACAGCAACCTGGGCACATCATGCACTTATAGAAGAGAATGATAGAAAAGGTTTGCTGCACGGATTAATTTTAACAGTCTTTCTAGGTTTTATTTTTTCGTGTTTTCAAGCATATGAATATCATCACGCAACTTTTACAATGGACGGAAATATATATGGATCAACTTTTTATATGGCTACAGGTTTCCATGGATTTCACGTTATCATAGGCACAATTTTTTTAGCAGTTTGCCTTGTCAGAGTTACAAAAGGTCATTTTACAACAGACCATCATTTCGGTTTCGAAGCAGCAGCATGGTATTGGCACTTTGTTGACGTAGTTTGGCTTTTTCTTTTTGCTGCTATTTATATTTGGGGAAGTTAAAATTTAATTGAAAAACCAATTATTATTTAATATTTTTGTTCTTTCAGTCATCACTCTATTTTGTGTGCTCGGAACCTGGCAGCTAGTAAGATTGCAATGGAAAAATACTCTGATCGATCAAATCAGTGAAGGTTTAAAATCTTCACCTGTAAATTATTCTGACAAAATCAAGGTAAATTACCAAAGAGTGGCAGTAGAGGGTAAATATAACTTTGGAAAACAAATTTATCTTTATAGTCTTAATGATAAAGGTCAACCAGGTTATGATGTGATTACACCTTTCGAAGGTTTGAATTCAGAAAATATTCTAGTTAATAGAGGCTGGATAAAATCCAATTTAAAAAATAACGATATCATCAACAGGACTATAGATAGTAAAATTCAAGGTTTAATTTTAAAAAATATAAAGCCTAATGTTTTTAAACCTGAAAATGATGTGGAGGCAAATATTTGGTTTTCAATAAATCTTGAAGAAGTAAAAGAAGTAACGGGCAAAAATTTTGGCAATTACATTCTTTATTTAGAAGACAAGAAAACAAACATTCCAAAACCTAAAAAAATTACAATAGATTTGCCAAATAATCACCTCAAATATGCTTTTACATGGTATTCAATATCAATATCAATATTTGGTTATTTTTTATATTTTAGAAAAAAAAATGAAATACTGTAGCACTAGAGACAAAAAATTAAATTTTGATTTCAAAGAAATATTTCAGAGAAGTCTAGCTCCTGACGGAGGCTTATTTGTACCTAAAAAAATTAAAAAATTTAGCTCAAATGAACTGAAAAAAATGAAAAGATTAAATTATATTGACCTTGCAACAGAAGTAGTCTCAAGTTTTTGTGTACCTACATTTAATAAGCAGCAACTTAAAGCTTTAATAAAAAAATCTTATAAAAAGTTTAAGAAAAAAAATGTTGTTAGTTTGATTAAATTAGACAAAATAAATCTACTAGAACTTTATCATGGCCCAACTTTAGCGTTTAAAGATATTGCCATGCAGTGTATCGGTAATATGTATGAAGAATTCAATATAAACAACGAAGATATTACAAATATCGTAGTTGCCACATCTGGAGATACGGGTGCAGCAGCTATATCTGCTTTAAGTAAAAGAAAAAAAATTAACTTATTTGTTTTACACCCACATAATAAGATTTCAAAAGTTCAAAAAAAAATTATGACAACAATTGGTGGGAGTAACATCTATAACATTGCAATTAAAGGATCATTTGATGATTGTCAAAAAATAGTAAAACAAATGTTTGCAGATAATATTTTTAGACAAAAGATTAACATGTCAGGTGTAAATTCAATTAATTGGGCGAGAATAATATTTCAAATAGTCTATTATTTTTATTCATTCCTAAAGCTGAACAAAAAAAAATTAAATTATGCAGTTCCAACAGGAAATTTTGGTGATATCTACGCAGGATATATGGCAAAAAAAATGGGCTTACCGATAGAAAAACTAATTGTTGCGACTAATGAGAATGATATCTTACAAAGAGTTATTAATAGAGGAATTTATAAACCAACAAAAGTTAAAACCTCAATATCACCAAGCATGGATATACAAATTTCAAGTAATTTTGAAAGGCTCTTGTTCTACGTATTAAATTCTAAAGATACAGAAGTAAAAAAATTAATGAACAACTTAGAAACAAAAGGTTCTTTTAAATTAACTTCACATCAAAGAAATATAATTCAAAAAGACTTTTCAGCATTTAAAGTTACCAACGTAGAAACAAAAAAAATTATCAAAAGAATATATTCAAAGTATAATTTTTTTATAGACCCACATACTGCAACTGGTTTTTATGCTGCTAAAAAAACCACAAGCAATTATCCGTGTGTTGTTGTGGGAACTGCGCATCCTTATAAATTTATAGAAACCATGAAATCAGTAACAGGAAAGCAAATTAAAAAGCCCAGTCAATTAACCGAGTTGATGTCTGGAAAAGAAAAATATGATATACTTAATAATAGTACTAATGTGGTTAAAAAATATATTTTAGAAAAACAATATGAAAATTAAAGTAGGAGAGAAACTGCCGACGGCAGAATTTTTTTATTTAGACAATAATAATGCAGTTCAAATAATTGACACAAACGCTCTCTTAAAAGGTCATAAAGCTATCATATTTGCTGTGCCCGGAGCCTTTACTAAAGTTTGTTCAGCAAAACATCTACCTGGCTATGTTAAAAACTTTGAAGAGGCCAAGAAAAAGGGTGTTACAAAAATTATTTGTCTTTCAGTAAATGATCCTAATGTAATGCAAGCTTGGGGAGAAGCACATGATGTTAAAGATAAAATTCTTATGTTGGGAGATCCCTTTTGTAAATTCACTAAATCTATAGGAGCAGAAATTGACAGAAATGTAAAAGGTTTAGGTATGAGATCTTCAAGGTATACTATGCTAGTGGAAGAAAGAGTTGTGATTAAGATCAAAGAAGAATCTGATCCTGCTGTGTGCGAAATATCTGCTGCAGAAAATTTTTTAAAGGAAATCTAGTTTCTTATCGCCTCAGTGGCAAGACTATCAGCCATTTCATTGTATTTGTTACCGGCATGAGCTTTGACCCATTTCCAATCAATAATTTGCTCTTTAGACAATTCATTTAATATTACCCATAAATCTTTATTTTTAACTGGTTTTTTGTTTGCACTTTTCCAACCATTTTTTTCCCATTTTTTTATCCAAATTGTAATACCGTTTTTCAGATAAGTTGAATCTGTATAGATAATTACTTCAGAAGATTTTTTTATTTTTCTAAGCGCCATAATTGGAGCCATTAATTCCATCCGATTGTTAGTAGTAGCTTTTTCTTTACCAGATATACTTGTTTTATTTTTTTCTTCATCCAAAATTACAGCACCCCATCCACCTGGGCCAGGGTTACCCGAACATGCACCATCTGTATAAACTACATATTTCATTAAAAGAAATAATCTTCAAAACTTTTTGAGTTTTTATGAAACTCTAGTCTCACCAAGTATTCCATAGGGTCTTTAACTTTTACAATAGCTCCCTCTACAATATTTATTGCATCGAACACTCTAGTCAGCAGAAATCTTAAAGCAGATCCTTGAGATAAAACCTTTATACTTTTTTTTTCGCTATCATTTAGCTTTCTTAATTGACTGTAGCCGTCCATAAAATTCTTTGCTTTAGTGACATTAAAGCTTAAATTATCTTTAGACCCATCAAAGCATAGAGCATTAAAGCAAATAGCTATTTCTAAAGCATAAAAATCATTACAAGAAAAATAAAAATCAATAATTCCATTAAATTTCTCATTTTTAAAGAAAATATTATCATTAAATAAATCAGCGTGTATTATTCCTTTAGGTAAATTTGTTGGCCAATTTTTTTCTACATCAGTTAAATTAGACTCAATTAACTTAGGTAAATCCTTATGTATATCGATGCATTTTTCTTTTACTTGTTCGAATATTTTTCTCCAAGATTTTATCGATAGATCATTTTGTCTTTGAATTTTAAAATTTTTAGTTATTAAGTGCATGCGAGCAACTTCATGACCTAAAGATCTACAATTATTTGGACTTAAAACTTTTTTAGCCTTTCCTTCAAGAAAACTAACTATCATTAAACTTTTATTTTTATAGACAGAAATAGTTTTGTTATTTTTATTTTTTATAGGTACGGGACAGCTAAAGTTTTCTTTGTCTAGACCGGTCATTAAATCAGAGAAAAAGGGTAAATCTTCTGACTTAACTCTCTTTTCGTAAATTGTAAGTATATATTTTTTTCTATCTACTAGTAAAAAATAATTTGTATTTTCTATACCATCTTCAATACCTTTAAATTCTTTAAGCTGCCCAATAGAATAGTTAGAGAGTATCTCTTCAACATTCTCCTTGTTAAGTTTTGTGTATACAGCCATCTTAATTTAACTCTTTGGGTAATCTAAAAACTACTGTTTCTTTAGCAACAACAATTTCTTCGATAGACACTTCACAGTTTTCTTTAATCTCATTAATTAAAGTTTGAACTAATTGTTCAGGGGCAGAAGCCCCCGAAGAGATACCAATTGTTTTGCTTTTTTTAATTTGTTCTATAGGTAGTTTTTTACCAAAATGTATTAATTCTGAATTTATACATCCAGCTTTTTTAGCAACCTCAACCAATCTTACCGAGTTTGACGAATTTCTGCTGCCGATAACAAAAAACATGTCACAACCAGGTGCTATTTTTTTTACTGCACTTTGTCTGTTTGTTGTTGCGTAGCATATATCTTCTTTTACTGGACCTTTAATATTTGGAAATTTAATCTTTAAAAGTTTAATTATTTCAGAGGTATCATCAATAGATAAAGTAGTTTGTGTAATGTAAGCCAAAGGCTTTGTGAAATCTTCAGCTTTCAAAGAAGCAATATTATCGGTTGTTTCTATAAGCTTAACACTTCCGTTAGGCAGCTGACCCATTGTACCTATTACTTCTGGGTGATTTTTGTGACCAATTAAAATGATATCATAACCATTTTTAAAGAGTTGTTCAGATTCTCTATGAACTTTTGAAACCAAAGGACAAGTAGCATCAATGTAAGATAAATTTTTTAATTTTGCTTCTTGAGGAACTTTTTTTGGAACACCATGAGCAGAAAAAATAACAGGCCTAGTTAAATCTTTAATTTCAGATATCTCTTCTACAAATATTGCTCCTCTTGTTTTTAAATCTTCAACAACCTGTTTATTATGTACTATTTCATGTCTTACATAAACAGGCTTTCCGTATTTGAGCAAAGTCTTGTTTACAATTTCTATAGCTCTTTCAACGCCTGCACAGAATCCTCTTGGAGACGCTAAAAAAATTTTAATTTTTTTTTTCATTTTTTTCCAATAAATATTCAAGCAATATATGTGGAAATGTTAGTGAGGCCAAACCAATAAATATAATGTTAATTATTGAGCTATCTATATCAATTTTTTGAAACCCAGTGAGAACATAAAGACCAATAAAGAAAAAAAATGCAGTAATTACAGTTAAAGGCCAGGCCTTTTTTATAAAATCAGTAATATCAATATTTAATTCATAGGTTAAAGAAATTGAGTGCCTAAGTGAATGTAAAAAACAAAAATAAATAGTAAAAGCTATTAGAGGGTTAAAAGTATTATATAACGCTAAAATACAAAATGTTTCCCAAGCAAATCCAGTAAGATATTTGAGCTTTCTATTTATTAATATATTACTAATAACACTTACAATTACTAAAGCTAATAGAATAGAATTATTATTCAATACGCCGAGGATGTTGAAGAAAATCTCATTTTTGACACCTAAAATATTAAAAATAGTAACCGTTTCCTCAAAGCTTAACCATAGAGGTGCCAAGATAATTAAAGACCCTTTTAAGAAAAATTTTAATAGATTTAAATTAGATCTTTTAACGGGAACGCCCCAACAATCTTCCCTACCAAAATGATATGCAGCAACAATCAAAAATAAAACTAATGCAAAAGTCGGAAAGAAAAACCAAATCAAGATAACTATAAATGCTAGAAAAATATAACTGAAATAAAACATGTATTTATTTTTGACTTTATAATATTTAAGAACCCTGTAGCCCTTGATATCATCTAAAGCGCCATGTGAAATTCCCACAGTCAAGATAAGAAATAAGCACGTACCTGTAGAAAGAAAGTTTTTTGACAATACGTCACTAGAATACAAGAGCATTAACACAAAAGTTAACCCAGTAAACATTAATATTAAATTACTATTAAAAGTAAATTTTTTATTTATTTTTTCTATCATGATTTTATTTAAACAAAGCTTTTATAAAAATCCATTTAGGCATTTTTAATATTATTAATAAATCCTCATAAGCATTACTTTTGTTAGATAAAAATTTTATGAAAGTACTGGCTTTACTTTTAAACATTTTTAGATATATATCAGGCATCTTTTCTGGATATTTTTTTAAGACTTTTAAAAAAATATTATCAAGAAGTTCATATTTTTTCCCAATAGAATATTTTTTTACAGACACAATGTTGTCAATATTCTCTCTGATATATTTACTATGTTCTTGAATATTTAAAAAAGTATAACCTGTACTTAACCTTGTCATGTATCCAGCTGAACCAATATTTATTTTGTTAAATACTTTAGTTGAATTTGAATAGAAAAGGGGAATCGCTCCTTTTTCTTTAAAATTAATTTTATATTTTTGAATACCTAAAGTTTCTTTTATGTATTTTTCTATTTGAGAGTCGTAGTCTTTTAATGAGTCATTATCAAATCTAGATAACCAAGTTGTTTCAATGAGAGCTTTATTTTTAGTAAATGGCAATGTGTAGAAGAAATGAACACTACTTCTTTGATCGCAATTAAAGTCCATCAAGTTGATTATTTCATCGTCAAAAATATCTTTTTCAACTTCGATTTCGATGCCTTGAAAGTGCTGCCATAGTTTAGATTTATCCAATGTTGATTCTGGCACACTATTAAAAATAAAAGAATTATTTGTATCTATTTCACTTATGTTTCTAAAAAATTGAATATTTTCGTTTTTTGACAATGAAGTATTAATTTTTTTATAGTAATGACCACTATCAATACTTTGATAGGGAAAACTTTCATTTTTAATTTCGTGTGATCCAGAAGGGGAATTTATGGAGAACGTATTCCAGCTCTTTATAACACAATCATCAAAATTATGATCAATAACTCTCCAAAAGGACCATGTCTTATCTCTTTTATATACAGCTCTTGGTTCAATAATAGCTAGAGTTTTAGAATCAAGTTTATTGTTAATTTCCAACTCATAGGCCAAAGATAAACCTGCGCATCCTCCACCAATAATTACATAATCAAATTTTTTCATCTAAATTAATTTCTTTATGTAGCATTATATGTTCATTTTGTTTTTCTTGTTCACTTGAATTTATAAAAAAAAGCTTAATTAAGTCAAAAAAAGACAAGAAAGTTTCTACTGCTTTACCTAAAACTGAAACATATATTTTTCCTGCACTATTATAAGTCTCTATGTTTTTTTTAAACAAAATTTCATATCCTATCCTCTTGTATATTCTTCTTGCTACTAAAATTGCAAATCTCGAAAATATAGGAATATTTTTTATAGCTGGAAAAGAACTTTGATAAAAAGTATCTGCTAAAGAAATTGTTTCTCTTATTGAATTGAAATCAGGTTTTATATATGTTCTATTTCTATTTTTATCTTCAATCACATCTCTTGTAATATTAGTTAGCTGCATGGCAACCCCTAAGTCAACTGCACATCTTAAAGATTGCTGATTTTTAACTTTGAGTATTTTTGCCATCATCAATCCTACCGTACCAGCAACTTGGTAGGAATAAATCAATAAATCTTTTTTATTATTGAAACTGACTTCATTCTTGAGATCAGACTCAATACCATCAAATAGATCATTAACTATTTTGTGAGAAATACCCTCTTCCTCTAAAAGCTTATGAATATTTTTTATTATATTATTTGAAAAGTTCTTATTTTTAAATTCTGATTTAAATTCTAAAAATTTCTTTTTTTTAGCATCTAATTTACCATCTTCATCGGCTATGTCATCAATTGTTCTACAAAAATCATATAAAACAGAACATTTACTAAAAGTTTCTTTAGATAAAAAAAAACCCGCCCAGCTAAATGATTTGGCGTGTTTTGAAATTAGACTTTGATTTATATCCATCACAATAGTTCATCTAATACTTTAGCTGAAGATAATACACCTGGCATTCCAGCACCAGGATGAGTTCCCGCGCCAACAAAGTAAAGATTATCAAAGATTTCTGATTTATTATGAAATCTAAAGTAAGCTGATTGAGTAAACTTTGGTTGAATAGAAAAACCTGACCCATGAAGCGTAGCAAGCTCATTCTCAAAATAATCAGGTGTTAAATAAAAGTCACTAACAACACTTTCTTTTATTCCAGGTAAGACTGTTTGGTCCATTTTAGTAAGAACTAATTCCTTAAATCTCTCTCCTTCTTTTGACCAATTAATCTCAGATAAGTTATTTGGAACAGGTACTAAGACGTAGAAAGCATCTTGATCTTTTGGAGCCATACTTGGGTCAGTAGCAGTCGGTCTGTGTAAGTAATAACTTATATCATCAGATAACACTTTTTGATCAAAAATTTTATTTAAGTGATTTTTATACGATTTACCAAAGTAGATAGTATGGTGAGCGACATCTTTGAATTTTTTTTTTGATCCAAAATAATAAACGAAAAGACCCATAGAATAATTCATTCTTTTAACTTTTTGGTTAAATAAAAAACCATATTTCTTTTTAGATTTAATTAAATTTTTATAAACATTAGGAGGATCAGAATTACAAATTACATAATTTCCATATATATTTTCTTTGTCGTTAATTTGTACCCCTTCAATCTTGTCACCAGAGCTTAATATTTCCGTTACCTCTGCATTTTTAACAATTTCAATACCTTCTTCTTTCATTAATTTTTCTAAAGCATTCACAACACTACCTGTCCCACCAATCGAATAATGAATACCCCATTTTTTTTCTAAATATAAAATCAATGTATAGATAGAAGTTGTAGTGAATGGATTTCCCCCAACTAAGAGAGGGTGCATACTAAAAACTTTTCTTAATTTTTCGTTAGAAATATAGCTTGAGACAAGTTTATATACAGACTGATAACTTTTAAGTTTTAAAAGTGAAGGAATTTGTTTAAGCATAAACTTAATATTGTTAAAGGGTTTTGTAGAAAGTTCTGTAAAACCTTTGTCAAAAATTTTTTGTGTAAAACTAACTAATTTCTTATAACCAGGCACATCATTCTTTGAAAATTTTTGTATTTCTTTTTCCATTTTTTTTTCATCTCCTGAATAGTCAAAAGATGTCTTATCTTCAAAAACAAATCTATACCAAAGCACTAAGGGAACAATTTTTACATAATCTGATATTTTTTTATCAAACAAAGAAAATAATTCTTCAAATAAATAAGGTGCAGTTATTACCGTAGGCCCTCCATCGTAAGTAAACCCATCTTTTTTAAATACACGTGCTCGTCCGCCTAGGTCTGGATGCTTTTCTAGCAGCGTAACTTGATAACCCTTTGCACGCATACGTAATGCTGCAGCAATTCCCCCAAACCCAGAACCTATAACAACAATTTTTTTATCTTTATTCATTTTAAACTATGCTAATACATAAAAAGTATAATTAAGTATGACAAAAAAACCTTAAACATCCATTTTAAAATCTTTGTAACCTTAAAATAAAATATTGATAACTTAGTTTTTATTTTAAATTGATTCTAATTATTGTCCTACTTTCTTAGTTTTTTGATAATTATCCTCAGAAAAGTTTAAAAACTCAATAAAAAATGCATTTTTTAGGGCAAAATATACTTCTAAAGCATGCATTTATTTTATAAGTTTCCTAAAATTGTTTATAAAAAAGTTAATCTTAAACAGTTTATATATAAACTAAGTAGAAAACTAACAACGAGGGAGTTTTTATGAGTAAATTAAGTAAAATCGCACTAGCAGCTATTGCCATTTTTGGTATCACTAGCTCAGCTAATGCAGCGACAGCTATTTTAGCCACAAATGATTTCGTAGGAATATCATTTTGGTTAGTTTCAATGGGTTGTTTAGCAGCTACAGCATTCTTTTTTTTAGAAAGAGGATCTGTTGCACCACAGTGGAGAGTTTCAATTACAGTTGCGGGATTAGTAACTGGTATTGCATTCATTCACTACATGTACATGAGAGATATTTGGATCGGAACTGGTGAGTCACCAACTGTTTACAGATATATCGATTGGTTAATTACAGTACCTTTACTAATGCTTGAGTTTTATTTTGTATTGGCTGCTGTGAAAAAAGTACCATCATCAGTATTCTGGAAACTTTTAATAGGTTCTATAGTAATGCTAGTAGGTGGTTACATGGGAGAAGCTGGTTACATATCAGCAATGGTTGGTTTCATAATAGGAATGGCAGGTTGGATATACATTCTGTTTGAAATATTCTCAGGTGAAGCCGGAACGATAGCATCTAAAAGTGGCAACAAGTCTCTAATCACTGCTTTCAGTGCTATGAGAATAATTGTTACTGTTGGTTGGGCTGTATACCCACTAGGTTACATGTTCGGTTATTTAACTTCTGGTGGAGTAAACGTTGATACACTTAACGTTCTTTACAATGCTGCAGACTTTTTAAACAAGATCGCTTTCGGTCTTATTATTTGGGCTTGCGCAATGCAAAACACTAGTTCAAGAGCTAAATAGATTTATAGCTTTAACAATAGGGCGAGTTTAATTACTCGCCCTATTTTTTTTGCGTGTTTAAATTATTTATTTGAGTAGGTTTTCTTAAAAGAGCTGATTTAGTCTCTTCTATGCTTGAGGTAAATATTTTGTTTAATTTATTTTTATCTAAAGAATTTTTTAGCAGTACTTCTACTGCTTGAATAGAGATTTTAACTGAAGCATTTTTAATATCCTTTAAAGCTTGGTTTTTCATTTGTTTAATTTGTTCATCAGTATTTTTCTTTCTATTTTCCATTTGTGTATGAAATTCCTCATTAGACTTCAAAACGCTTCTATCAGTTTCCTCGTTAGCAGCGTCAATCATTTGTTTAACTTCATTTTTGGCATTACTAATTTTTTTTTCATATTCACTTAAAATATTTTTAGATTCTTCCTTAAGCGATTCAGCGTTATCAACTTCATTTTTGATCGTATTAATACTATCGTCTAAAACAGTAGTTATTTTTTGTGGTATTTTATAATAAATTAAAACGCCCAGAAAAATAAAGAATGAAATAGCGACCCAAAAAGCAGCATCAATTATCATAAATATTTACCTAAGTTATTTTTAGTCACCTCAAGTATAGCTGCTTTAACACTACTTTGGTTCATGGGCTCGCCCGATATACGCTCAATTACCTTTGAGGCTACTTCTTCAGATATGCTTGAAATATTTGTTAGAGAATCTTTTTTTAAGTTTTCTATTTCTTTTTCTGCATCTTTAATTTCACTTTCAATTTCTTTCTCAATTTTTTTTTTCTTACCCTGTATTTCTAAATTCATCTTATTTTTGCTTTCGAAAATAATTTTTTGAACTTCTTTTTTAGCATTTTCTATAGATAGTTCATACTCTCCAAACTTTTGCTCTGCTAAATTTTTTAATTTTTGAGCTTCATCTAAATCATCTTTAATTTTATTTTCTCTGTTATCAATATTGTCTTTAATTTTTGGAATAAATAAATTTGATAAAGCCAAATACAAGGCGGTAAAAATTAAAATTAACCAAAAAGCTTGTGATGCCCAATATGTCGGATCTAGCTGAGGCATTCCAGCCTCAGCTGCCAGCAAGTCGATCTTGCTCGTTATAAAAATTCCCGCGATTAAAAGAAAAAATCTCATTTATATTGAAGACTATTACTTAAAATGCAAATAATATAATTAGCGCTATAACTAATCCAAACAGACCAGTTGCTTCAGCTAACGCAAACCCTAAAAGTAAATTAGGGAATTGTTTTTGAGCCGCTGATGGGTTTCTCATAGCACCTGATAAATAATTACCAAATATTATTCCAATACCAACTCCTGCTCCTGCTAGTGCGATTGCAGCGAGACCTGCTCCAATCATTTTTGCTGCTTCTAACTCCATTGTTCCTCCTTTTTTTTTGTTAATGGTGTAAATTTAATGCATCATTTAAATAGATACAGGTTAAAATTGCAAAAACATAAGCTTGTAAAAACGCAACTAATATCTCCAAGCCCGTTAATGCTACTGAAAAACTAAGTGGTAACCAACCTCCTAGCATTCCTAAACTAATAACAAATCCACCAAAAACTTTTAACATTGTATGTCCAGCCATCATATTTGCAAACAAACGCACTGATAGACTAACTGGTCTACTTAAATAAGAAATTATTTCGATTATTGTAATAAGTGGAAGTAAAACCATCGGTACACCACTAGGCACAAAGAGTTTTAAATAGCCAAACCCATGTTTCATAAAACCTATTACAGTTACAGCAATAAAAACAAATATTGCCATTAATAAAGTAACTATAATGTGGCTTGTCACTGTAAAGGAGTAAGGCAACATACCAAGCATATTACAGAAAAGCACAAACATGAATAAACTAAAAATAAAAGGGAAATATGGTTTTGCTTTAGTTCCCGCAGTATCACTGATCATTTTCGCTATAAAATTATAAATTATTTCAGAAATTAAGTGTAATTTATCAGGAATAAGTTTTTTCTCTCTTGTACCTAAAAATAGAACGCCACAAATAACAAGCGCACTTAGAAGCATGAATAAACTTGCATTCGTGAAAGACAGGTCGGTGCCTGCTATCTTAATTTCTGGACCAATTCTGTAAACTTCAAATTGGTGCATTGGGTTTGTTGCCATAAGTTTTTTTTAAAATTAGTCTTTCTCCTGCATTCTTTTAGCGACTTTTATTACCTTTAAAATTCCAGCTACAGAACCTAGAAAAAAGAAAAAAATTATTAACCAAGGCTTAGTATCAAACCAACTATCTAAAATAAACCCAATTATTGTCCCAACCGCGACATGTGCGACAAGGTCTGTGCTTAACTTAAAAGCACCTCCCATAGATGAAAGATTACCTTTATTATCTTCATTTTTATGGGTGCTCTTCTGTCTTTCTTTTGCAATTTTTAGGCGAGTTTTGAAATCAGTTAGATTTTTCATCTTTAAAATTAAGCGACCAGTTCTTCGGCTTTTTCCAAGTCAACAGCTACAAGTTGGCTGACACCTTTTTCTGGCATAGTCACACCATATAACCTGTGCATTCTAGACATCGTTAAAGCGTGGTGAGAAATAATAATGAATTTTGTTTGAGTTATTTTTACAAGCTCTTCTAATAAATCACAAAACTTATTAACATTAGCATCATCTAACGGGGCGTCTACTTCGTCTAACACACAAATAGGTGAAGGATTAACCAGAAATACAGCAAAGACCAAAGACAAAGCCGTTAATGCTTGTTCACCACCCGACAACAGAGTAATTGATTGAAGTCTTTTTCCCGGAGGTGAAACAAGCATTTCTAAACCAGCTTCTAAAGGATCGTCAGAGTCAACTAGTTCTAATTTAGCACTCCCACCGTTAAATAGTTTTGTGTAGACTTCGTTAAATTTTCTATTAACTTTTGTATAAGCATCAAGAAGTTTCTCTCTTCCTTTTTGATTAAGCTCATCAATTGATGTTTTAAGTTTTACAATAGCAGAATAAAGATCAGCTCTATCGTCTTCCATCTTTTTAATTTCATCTTGATATTTTTTTGTTTCCTCATCAGCTCTTAAGTTAACAGAACCTAGCGCTTCCCTTTGTTTTTTAATTTTTCCTAGATTCGTTTCTTGTTTTTCCAAGCTAGGGTAATTTTCTGGTGTTTGAGTGTTTAGGTTAGAAATCGACAAAAGAATATTTTCATTGTCTATTCTTAAATCATTTTTAATAGAATAAATTAAATCCTTTTTTCTTTTTTCAATACCTTCAATGGTAGCTTCACTCCTTGCTTTGTTTTCACGTAAGACACTAAATTTTTCTTGAATTTCTCCTAGGTTTTGATTTATCAAATTATATTTTGTCTCAGCTTTAGTTAATTCTTCATTTAACTCTTCACTTCTTTTCTTAGTATTTTCTACGTTCTGTATATTCTGCCCTTTAGTCGTCGCAATTTTTTCAGGGTTCTTTTGATTTTCAGTAATTTCACTTTTAATCTTATTTTTTCTTTCATTTAGTTCTCTTATCATTTTATCAGAGTTAGTTTTTAGATTTTTCCAATTTTCACGCTCAATATCTATATTCTTAATCCTCTCTCTTCTCTTAATAGAGTCACTTTTTATCGACTCATTTTTTCCATAAGTCGAAGCATACTGTTCTTGAGAAGCTGTAATTTGATTAACAATTTTTTTTAATTTTTCAAAAATTTCTCGCGTTAATTTTTTTTCTGAGTCGATATAACTCTCAATCTCATTTATTATTTTCTCTAAGTTAAGCTGAAGCTTTTGTAAGCCTGATTTTGATTGGTCTAAATCTTTTTCTGATTTTAATTCAGTATCAGATATTTCTTTTTCAGTTTTTAACAATTCATTTTTTTCTTCAAGTATTCTTTTTTCATTTAATGAAGCATCTAAAGATATACTCTTCTCTCTTTCTAAATCAGAATCTAGAGTATCTAATGAGCTTTGAAGCTTAATCTGTAAATTTTTAATTCTAGATTCTTCCTCGTCTAAATTAGACATCTCTAAGTTAAGTTTTTGTAATTTTGTCAGATTTTCCATCCTTCTATCTCTTAAAGGAGCTAATCTTTTATTCTCCTCTTCTAGTAATTGATTGTTGTGACTCAAGTCTATTTTAACAGCACTTAGTTCGTCATCTTGGT
>Ga0307986_10001413_pt1 | contig 17356 bp, 20 predicted proteins | sample EllFjometageno82_FD_203170 | JGI IMG/M metagenome (GOLD analysis project Ga0307986, IMG submission 203170) | Marine microbial communities from Ellis Fjord, Antarctic Ocean - #82 | ecosystem: Environmental > Aquatic > Marine > Unclassified | place: Southern Ocean | collected 2014-10-09
CGAATTCAAGTTCTAATAGAAAAATTATACAAAATGAACTTTTAAAAATTAAAAATTTTTTTTTAGAAAGAATTATTAAAAAAGATCAACTCTTGGAAATTTTGAATATTAAAAATGATACTGGCTTTGATGAAATAAGAGATAATGCACTAATTGGAAGAAAAAATAAGATTAATAAGTTGCTTTCAGAAATAAACATATTAAATGAGGAAAGTTTTTTTTATATCAATAACCTTAATTATAGAGTTTTAAAGCTTATTGAAATTAAAAAAATGAACGAAGAGTTTAATAGTTATGAAAAAACATTAGAGAAGATAAAACCACCAATCTTTTGGAAAGATAAATCTATATATTTAGAGCAGTTAAAAAAATGGAATTTAGAAAAACTTAATAGAGCTGCCGATAAAATAGGAGAAACTGAAGTTTTAATAAGAAAAAATTCTCATATTAAGAAAGACGTCATAATTAAGAATCTTATAATTGCTCTTTCTAATGAAGCTTCTACTTCTTCCTAAGTAAAGTCGAAACCATTTCAAATTGTTCTAAATTCTCGTATTCAATTACTACTTTCCCAGAATTATTTTTTTTACTAACTACTTTAACTTTCAACCCTAGGCGTTCTTCTAGTTTTCTTTGAATCAACAAAATATTTGGATCCGTTCTTTTTAATGGTTTTGTTTTTTTATCTTCTTTTTCTTTTTCATTTTTAACTAGGTTTTCAATTGATCTAGCACTAAGTTTTTCTTTGATTATAGATTGTGCTATTTGAAAAGCGTTGAATCTTCCAACTAAAGGCCTAACTTGACCTGCTGTTAATTCTCCTCTTTCTACCATCTTAATTACTTGTTCGGGCAAAGATAAAAGTCTCATGGTATTGCTGATATGACTTCTACTTTTACCCATAAATTCTGAAAGTTTTTCATGATCGTATTTAAAATCATTAACAAGTTTTGCATAACCTTTAGCTTCTTCTATTGAGTTAAGATCTTCTCTTTGTATATTTTCGATTATGGCTAATTCTAAAGATTGTGTGTCATTAAGATTTAATACAATTACAGGAACCTCATGAAGTCCAGCTTTTTGGGCAGCAAGCCATCTTCTCTCTCCAGCAACGATTTCATAGCCACCTGTATTCCCTTTTCTAACTGCTATTGGTTGTATTAAACCATTTTTTTTAATAGACTGGGATAATTCTTCCATTTTCTTTAAATCAAAATAAATTCTAGGTTGAAATTTGCTTCGGTTCAAATCGCCTATAGATGCTAGTATATATGGGTTGTTAGAGACTTTATTTTGCTTGGAAACTTCTTCATTTTTACTATTATTCTCCTGATCACCAAATAGTGACATTAGACCTCTACCTAAACCTTTTTTACTTTTTTCATCAACCATCAAATCCCCCTATTATTTCCTTGCTTGATAAATTCTTGAGCTAGACTTATGTAGGACTGACTACCGAGACATGCTTTATCATAAACAATACATGGAACACCATGCGAAGGTGCTTCTGATAATCTAACATTTCTTGGTATCACAGTTTTATAAACTTTTTCCTTAAAATACTTTCTGGCTTCATCATCTACTTGGGTTGATAATTTATTTCTTTTATCAAACATTGTTAAAAGAATTCCTCTTATTTCTAAAGTTGGATTTAGATTAATTTTAATCCTATCGATTGTTTTTACAAGTTGAGAAATTCCTTCTAGTGCAAAAAATTCTGTTTGCAGAGGAACTAGCAATTCGTCGGCAACAACTAGTGACATCACTGTAAGTAAACTTAATGAGGGTGGGCAATCAATAAAAATATTTTCATAAGTTTCGAGTAATTTTTTATTTTTTTCTGTTAAAATCTCCTTTAAAAGAAAAGCTCGATTAGGATCGTTAGCAGTTTCCACCTCTAAACCAGATAAATTGACATTTGAGCCAATAATATCAAGGTTTTCTACGCAACTTTTTTGTATACTGTTTTTTAGGTCAGATTGACCTATAATGACTTTATAGATATTTTTTTCATTTTCATTGTTAGATTTACCAAGACCAGTGGTAGCGTTACCTTGTGGGTCCAAGTCTATTACTAATATTTTCTTACCAAGCTGTGCCAGTGCAGTCGAAAGATTTACGACTGTGGTAGTTTTACCAACTCCGCCTTTTTGGTTTATTACAGAAATTATTTTTTTCATTTTATTTCTTAATACTAAGTATTATTATTTTTGAGTCTGGACTAGTCATACTTTTTTCTAAACTATAACTGTAATTAAAATTATTGTTAAGTTGTTTAATCTCTTCTTCTGCATTTTTACCTTTCAAAATGATAAGTTTGTGGCTAACTTTTACTATTTCACGTGAAATGCGAATATGTTCCTCAAGTTTTTTAAAAGCACGAGATACTACATAATAACTATCAATATTATGTGAACGGTAATCATTTTCATGTATATCAGCTTTAATATTAAGCTTATCGCATACGGATGTAAGAAATTTTGTCTTTACTCTTGATTTCTCATAGAGTTTCACGTGAAATTTAGGATTTCTGTTAAATATAGCAAGAACTATACCTGGAAAACCTGCTCCAGTTCCTAAATCTGAAACGCTTAAATTATCGTCAAAATCTATAAATTTAACCAACTGGGCCGAGTCTAGAACATGTCTATTCCATATATTTGGAATAGTGGATTTAGAGATTAAATTAAATTTTTTATTATACTCTATGACTTCCTTGCAGTATACATCAAGTTTATAAATGGCATCTTGAGTGAATTGTAGTTTATTTAGTAATATATTTTGAACTTCTTTTTCTGTCATCAAGCAGAGGCTTTGTATCTGCTTTTCTTTACAAAAGCTAAGAGTATAATTGCTGCTGCTGGTGTAACACCATCTATTCTTAAAGCTTGACCAAGAGTTTTAGGTTTAATTAGTTTAAGTTTAGACTTAATTTCATTAGATAGACCGCTAAAATTATCATAGTCGATGTCAACAGGTAGGGATATAGCTTCATCCTTCTTGAAAGATTCTATGTCATGAGTCTGTTTTTTCATATATCCAGCGTAATGAGCATCGATTTCTACTTGCTGATCAATATATTTCTCATATTGGGGTATATTGTCCCATATTTTTCTTAACTTATTTAAAGTAACACCCTTTTGAGAAAGTACTTCAATACCAGTTCTTTTAATGCCATCCATCGCAATTTTAACAGAATATTTAGCCGCTGCATTAGGAGTAATTAATTGAGATCGTAATGAATTATGAATGGTGGTTAATTTTGTTTGTTTATCAAGAAAACTTTGTTCCCTAATTTTTTTTATTAAATTTATTTTAATACCAAGCGCTGTCAATCTTTGGTCGGCATTATCAGCACGTAAGGATAGTCTATACTCTGCTCTTGACGTAAACATTCTGTATGGTTCTGATACACCTTTTGTAATAAGATCATCAATCATAACTCCGATATAAGACTCGGACCTGTCCAATATAAATTCTTTTTCATTTTTCACTTTCAACGCAGCGTTAACTCCTGCTATCAGTCCTTGTGCAGCTGCCTCTTCATATCCGGTAGTTCCATTTATTTGTCCGGCCAAAAATAAAGATTTTATTTTCTTGGTTTCTAGAGTGGGATTTAGTTCACGTGGATCCACATAGTCATACTCAATAGCGTATCCTGCCCTGACCATCTTAACTTGCTCTAAACCCTTGATTTTATGTAACATTTTAATCTGTATCTCCTCAGGAAGTGATGTTGATATGCCATTTGGGTAAACAGTACTGTCGTTTAATCCTTCGGGTTCAAGAAATATTTGATGTTGTTCTTTCTCTTTAAATTTTACAATCTTATCTTCTATTGACGGACAATATCTAGGACCAATACCTTTGATGTTACCAGAATACATTGCACTAAAATGTATATTATCATTTATTATTTTATGTACTTCATTATTTGTATGCGTAACACCACATGAAATTTGTTTATTGTTTAATTTGTGGGTTAAAAAGGAAAAGAAATAAGGGTCAGCATCTGCTGCTTGCATTTCAATTTGATCGTAATTAATAGTTGTGCCGTCAAGCCGTGGTGGTGTGCCTGTCTTCAATCTTCCAAGCTTAATATTATATTTTTCTAATTGTTCACTTAAACCTGTTGATGGTTTTTCTTCAAACCTACCAGCTGGTGTTTGTTTTTGACCAATATGAATTAGTCCGTTTAAAAAAGTTCCCGTTGTTAAAATAAGTTGTTTAGAAAAAATTTGTTTGCCGCTCTCGCAAGTAAATCCTATTATTTTATTTTTTTCCTGATCGAATAAAAACTTAACTACTGGATCGGCTACTACATTCAAGTTCTTATAATTTAATAGAATTTTTTGCATGTGCTCTTTGTAAAGAGCTCTGTCAGATTGTGTTCTAGGACCTCTCACGGCCGGTCCTCTACTTCTATTTAATAGTCTGAACTGGATACCTGATTTATCTGCTACAATTCCCATCACTCCATCTAAAGCGTCTATTTCTCTTACAAGATGTCCTTTGCCTAAACCACCTATAGCTGGATTACACGACATTTCACCTATAGTCTCTATCTTGTGAGTAAAAAGGGCAGTATTGACACCCATTCTAGCAGATGCTGCTGCTGCTTCACACCCAGCATGCCCACCACCGATAACAACTACGTCATAGCACTTATCCTTCATAGGCTAAATGTAATCCTCTAAAATGATTTTACAAGATCTTATTTTGACTATTTTCCTATACAAAAATCTTTAAAAATTGCGCCAAGAATTTCTTCGACATCTACTTTTCCAACTATTCCCCCTAAGTGCCTAGTGGCTAATCTAAGATCTTCTGCTGCCATCTCTATGTCTTTGTTTTGATCTTTCTTAAGAAAATTATCTATTTCTTTTAAACATTCATTTAATTTAAATCTGTGTCTTTCTCTTGTTACCAAAACATTATTTGATGTTATAAATTTTTGACTGAGTTTCTCTTTAATTTTTGTTGTTAGTTGGAAAATATTTTTGTTATCCTTTACAGATATTAATACTGTAGACACTCCATTAAAATTATGATTTTGCTGACTATTAACATCTGATTTATTTAGAACAATAATACAATCTTCATTGATCAGATTTTTAATATTTTGATCAACACTTTTAGATGAATTATCAATCATTATTAAACTAATATCGGATTCTTTAGATTTACTAATTGCTAGTGAAATTCCTTTTTTTTCAATTATATTTTTAGAATCCCTTATTCCTGCTGTATCAGCCAGTATGACCGGATATCCATCAATATTTAAATATGCTTCTATAACGTCTCTAGTTGTCCCTTTCTCTTCAGAAACAATAGCTACATCTCTCTTTGATAACAAATTCAATAGCGATGACTTGCCAGCGTTAACTTCGCCTACAATAGATACTCTAAAACCATCTCTAATTTTTTCTCCTATTTTATGATCCTCAAGTATATTTTTAATATCTGCGTGCACTTCTTTGATTGATATCTGAACTTTTTTCAAAACACTTTCAGGCAAATCGTCTTCGGCAAAATCAATTTGAGCCTCTATATAAGCTAACGCTTTAATAAGCTTATCCCTCAAGTCGTTATAATAATTTGATGCACTTCCCTGAACCAGCTTTACAGCCTGCTGTCTTTGTAGCTCGGTTTCGGAGTGAATTAAGTCTCCTATACTTTCGGCCTCAATAAGATCAATTTTATTATTTTGAAAAGCGATTTTAGTAAATTCACCTGGATCCGCTAATCTGCAATTATCTTGTTCTGACAATACCTTCAAAAAATATGAAATTACTGCGTTACTTCCATGTATATGAAACTCGACCAAGTCCTCACCAGTAAAGCTATTTGGACGAAGAAACAGTAATAGTAATCCTTCGTCTATTAACGCATTGTTTAAAGGATTATAAAATTTACAAATATTTACTACCTTAGACTTAAGATTTTTTTTTTTAGATATTAATTCTGAAATGCTTAAAGCTTCTGAACCGGACAATCTAATTATTGCTATACCAGAAGGCCCCCTGCCAGATGAGAGTGCGTAAATATTCATATCTATTTAATTAATAACACAGAAGAGGAGTACAGAAATTTAAAAAGAATTAACTAGTTTTATTCATGGAATCAAAGAAATCTGCATTGTTCTTTGTGTTTTTAAGTTTAGAAATTAAAAACTCTATTCCGTCCATAGTTCCCATAGGGCTTATTATTCTTCTTAACACATTCATTTTTGAAAGATCATCTTTTTGAAAAAGAAGTTCTTCCCTTCTTGTTCCTGATCTAGTGATATCTAGCGCTGGATAAATACGTTTGTCTGCGACTTTTCTATCCAAGATTAATTCACAGTTACCAGTTCCTTTAAATTCTTCAAAGATTACTTCGTCCATTCTAGAACCAGTGTCAACAAGAGCGGTTGATATAATCGTTAGCGAGCCACCTTCTTCTATATTTCTAGCTGCTCCAAAAAATCTCTTTGGTCTTTGTAGGGCATTTGCATCAACACCTCCTGTTAATACTTTTCCTGAACTTGGAATAACAGCATTATATGCTCTACCCAATCTTGTTATTGAATCTAATAGAATCACAACATCTTTTTTATGTTCAACTAATCTTTTTGCTTTTTCTATTACCATTTCTGCTACGGCAACATGTCGAGATGCCGGTTCATCAAATGTTGAACTAACGACTTCACCTTTAACTGACCTTTGCATATCTGTAACTTCTTCTGGTCTTTCGTCAATTAACAATACCATCAAATAGCACTCAGGGTGATTCGTGGATATCGAATGTGCAATATTTTGTAAAATTATAGTTTTACCAGCTCGTGGAGGTGAAACAATCAGCGCTCTTTGTCCTTTTCCAATTGGGCTTACAAGATCTATTAACCTTGCTGTGTTATCTGGTTTTTTTTCTATTGTAGTTGACTCGACTTCTAAAGTAATTTTTTCATTTGGATAAAGGGGGGTTAAATTATCAAAAGCAATTTTGTTTCTCCCTTTTTCTGACTCTTCAAAATTAATTTTTGTTACTTGTAATAAGGCAAAATATCTCTCAGCATCTTTAGGAGATCTTATTTCTCCTTCAACTGTGTCTCCTGTTCTCAGACCAAATCTTCTAATCTGACTAGGGCTTACATAAATATCATCTGGGCCAGGTAAGTAATTTGATTCCATTGCTCTCAAGAAGCCGAATCCATCTGGCAAAAGTTCTAAGACACCTTCCCCTGTAATTTTTTCATTTTTTTCTGCAAGTTTTTTTAGGATTGCAAAAAGAATTTCTTGTTTTCTCAAAGTACTAGGATTTTCAATGCCAAGTTTCTCTGCTTGAGAAATAAGATCTGCTGGATTTTGTTTTTTGAGTTCTTGTAGGTTCATATTAGATTATTAAAATTTAAGATTTTAGAGGTGAGTAGATTTAAATATATGTCTTTTTGGTAAAAATTCAAGCCCTATAATGGTTTAAATACTACGACAAAGATAATACCTATTAGAAGGAGAGTCGGAACTTCATTTATAATTCTATAAAATTTAGGGGAATATTTACTGTAACCTTGGCTAAGTCCATTGAGACAATAAAAGAGAAAAAAATGATAAAAGGTCAATAATATAACCATGATTATTTTTAACTGAAGCCAAAGATAAACAAAATTTTCAAGGCCGATTGAGTATATTAATAAAATGCCAAACAGCCAAGACAAGATCATAGCTGGATTCATTATGTATATAAAAAGTCTTTTTTCCATTATTTTAAAAGTTTCTTTTTGTTCATCATTGTTAAGTGTCTCGGTGTGATAAACGAATAGCCTAGGCAAATAAAGAAGGCCGGCCATCCAAGAAATTACCGAGATTAAATGTAAAGATTTAAATAAAAGATAATAATTCATATTTTATATGTTTTGCAGTCTTGGGCATTTTATAAACTTGTCAGGACACATAATTGATGAGGTAAATTTTTTACCGTTGCTAGCCAGCAAAATGTTAGATTTCAATGAATTAATAAAATCTTGATTTACAGTAACTGCTGGAATACGAATATATTCTTTAGAACCATTTTCTTCTGCTAATTTTCTATATTCAATATCAAGCTCAACTAAAGTTTCTGAATGTTCGGATACAAAAGCCACCGGCACAACAATTATAATTTTTTGTTTCTTTGCCTCATCTTTAATAATTTTTTCTGTAGATGGGCCAATCCATTTGAGTGGACCAACACGACTTTGATAGCTCAAAATGTAATTTAGTTTCTTAATCGATAACTCTTTGACCAGTTCTTTTACAGATTGTTCAACCTGCCATTGATATGGATCACCTTTCTTAATTTTATTTTCTGGTAGACCGTGGGCAGAAAAGATCAATGTTGTGTCTTTCAGTTTGTTTAAATCAATTTTTTTTTTAATTAAGCTAGAATATGATAAAATAAAATCTTTTTCTGTTGGGTAACAACAAATAATTTTAGTTTCTGTTTTTAAATTTTCTTTTTTACAAATGTCTTGCCATTCGCTTATCGAAGAACCAGATGTGGCGTTTGAATATTGGGGGTAAAGTGGAAGTAGAATTATCTGAGCTGGGTTAAACTTTTTTACTTTTTTAATGGTTTCTGCCGCGCGCGGATTCCAACACCTCATAACGATGAAACATTTATATTCATCTGGTTCATTTTTTAGATTTTGCTCTATTGCATCTGCTTGAGCTTGGGTTTCTTCTAAAATTGGTGATTTACCGCCCATTTCAGCATAAATTGCTTTAGCAACTGGCGTACGTCTTTTTGAAATAAATTTAGCAAGAGGGAACCTAAAGATTGATGGTAGACTTATAATTGCAGGGTCATTAAATAAATTAAAAAGAAAGGGCTCCACAGCACTAAGGCTGTCTGGTCCTCCTAGATTAAATAAGATAATTGCTTTTTTCATTTAAAATTCCCAATTCTTTCTATAACTTTTTTTAGAGTATCTGGATTTGTTTCTGGTAACAAGCCATGACCAAGATTGAAAATATAAGGACTACCCCTAAAAATTTTTAGATACCTATCAACTTCATAAAATATCTCATCTTCACTCTTAAATAATATTTTTGGATCCATCCCGCCTTGTAGACAATAATCTCCAAGGTTTTTCCTGGCCCACAATGGATTTATCTCGTAATCTAAACTTAAACAATCGGGATTAACTGTTTTTGCAAACTGTAAATAATTTTTGTTAATTCCTCTGGGAAAACAAATAACTGGTATTTTTTTACTTTTGCAAAAATCAACAAGTTTTCTATTAGGCTCGTAACAAAAGTCATTAAGGTATTGGTCAGGGATTAAGCCTGCCCATGAATCAAAAATCTGAACTGTATCTGCACCTGCATTAATTTGATTAATTATATGTGTACATAAATGTTCATTAATTTTATCTATAATTATTCTAAGTTCTGTTTCGTATATACTTAACCTGTCAAAATCTATCTCTGTTTTATTCTTTTTTAATCCAAGCATGTAGACTGCTAATGTCCATGGAGCACCAACAAATGATATTAAAGATTTACTTTTATCTAAGTTTTTTCTAGTTTTTTTTATTGCTTCGTATATTGGGTTTAGTTTTTCTGTAATATTTATTTTATTATTTTCTAAAAAAAAATCTAAATTAAAATTCGATAAAATTGGTCCCTTATTTTTTTCAAACTTAACTACTTGACCCAAAACATGAGGTATCATTAATATATCAGAAAATATTATAGCAGCATCGAGATTAAATCGTTTCATTGGTTGGAGAGAAATCTCAGAACTTAAGTCACTATTTAAACAAAGTTTTATAAAGTTTTTATTTTTAGATCTAATTTCACGGAATTCAGGAAGATAACGTCCAGCTTGTCTCATAAACCAAATTGGAGTGCAAGAGTGATCTTTGTTTAGTATACAGTTTGTTAATTTACTCATTAATAAAATAATATATTTAAAAGAATATTATTAGATATAGGGCATGTTGGTTACTGATATAACTAATTATACATATTTTTTAACAGTTTACTCCACACCAAAGTAAAAATTAAGCCTTAAAAATATAAAAAATTAAAATTAGTCGACATAATATGTTAACCATTTTTAAACAGCTAACATAGAACAAAATGTTGAAAACTTGTTGATCAATGTGGGTCTTTTAATTAATTAATAAAGCCAAATGTATAACAACAAGTTATAATAGGTTTATTAACATAATTACCTATGGGACATAAATACCAAATCAGCTTAATTTCAGATTCGACAGGTGAAACATTAGACAGAATATTTCTCGCGCTAAAATCTCAGTTTTCTAATTTTGATTATGAAAAAAAAGAGCATGTATTTATTAGAACGGAAAGTCAGATTGATAAGATAGTGAAAGACAATGAAAGAAACAAAAACTTTATAATTTTATACACAGTAGTGGAAACTAGATTAGCTAAATACATATCCAATTTAGGCTTTATTCAAAGAGAAATTGAAGGTTCAAAAAACTATTCAAAAAATACAACTGGCCAGTTATTGATGTAACAAGAAAATCTGGAGAAGAAACTGCAGCTTCAGTTATAAGGATTTTTGATATAAAAAAAGAGGATAAAAAATGAAAATAATTTTAGCTTCAAAGAGCAGCGTTAGAAAAAAAATATTAGAAAAAAATAATGTTAGCTGTACAGTTATCCCTTCAAACGTTGATGAAGATCAAGTTAAAGATTCTTTGTTGGCTGTAGGTGCAAATCCTATGTTAATTTCCAAAAATTTGGCAGAGTTAAAATCTATAAAGATAAGCAACAAATTTCAAGACCAACTCGTCTTGGGAGCTGATAGCGTTATAAGCTTAAATAATGAGTTAATTAACAAGCCGAATACAAGAGAAGAAGGACTAACAATATTGAAAAAGCTTAATGGTTCTAAACATTTCTTAATTACATCGGTGTGTATTTCAAAAAATGGTGCAATGGTTTGGAATTTTACTGATCAGTCAGAACTACAAATGAAAAAACTTTCAGAAGTACAATTAATAGATTATTTAAAAAAAGTTAAAACAGAGACTTTATTAGCCTATGGAGTGTATCAGATAGAAGCAGGTGGGTTAGATCTATTTGAAGAAGTAAAAGGTGATCGAGATTCAATCATGGGCTTGCCCATTAAACAGGTAATCGATTATATTAAATTAGTATCATGATAGAAAAAAAATTTGGCATTATAGGTAAACCACTGTCGCATTCTCTTTCGCCGATTCTTCATAGCTTTTGGTTTAAAAAATATAAAATATCAGCAAGTTATTCTCTTATAGAAATAGAATTAGATGAAATCGAAAAAGTAATTAGTAAAATCAAAAGCGGGGAACTATATGGAGTAAATGTTACTGTTCCATATAAACAGGCTGTAATACCTTTTCTCGACGTAACAGTAAACGAAGCTAAAGAAACATTATCAGTAAACACAATAACCCTGAACAAAGAAGGTAAACTTGAAGGAACTAATACTGATGTTTATGGCCTAGAGAAGGGTTTTACAAACAAACTAAACAATCAAGATTTAGAGCAAAATAGCGTTCTGGTTTTAGGAGCAGGTGGAGTTACACCATCTATTATTTACGCTTTAAAAAAGAAAGGATTTAAAAAAATATCGATCGGTAACAGAACCCTTAAAAAAGCAGAAGATATAAAAAAAAAATTTTCTTTTATCAAGGTTGTGGAGTGGAAGAATATCGAAGAAGAAGCAACAAATATGGATATTATCATTAATGCTACAAGTCTTGGCCTGAAATATGGAAATGATTTTGAACAAGAGTTCAAGATTATAAAACCAAACTTAGTTTATTACGATATTATTTACAATCCAGAGGAAACAATGATGATAAAAAAATTTAAAAAAAGAAATGTTCAAACTTTTAATGGTTTAGAGATGTTTCTTTACCAGGGACAAAAATCTTTTTCTTTGTGGAATAAAATTAACCCAGAAATGAACGAAGAGCTTACACAAACCATAATGTCTAAATTAAAATGATTGTTATAGGAATCACAGGGTCTATCGCTTCAGGAAAAACAACAGTTTCTAAACTTTGTGCTGAAAAAAAATATCCACTTTTCAATGCTGATTTAGTTGTTAAAAAATTATACAAAGATAGTAAATTTGTTAATAAATTAATAAAAACATTTAAGCTGAACTCTAAAGAAAATATTAAGAAACAAATAAAAATATTAATAGAAAAAAATAAAAGTAAGTTTATAGTGCTAGAAAGTATTATCCACCCTCTAGTGAGAAGAGAGATGAATAATTTTTTAAAGAGAAAAGCAAATTTGTTAATTCTAGAAATACCTCTACTGATTGAAAATAAACTTAGTAAATATTTTAATAAAATAATTTTTGTCCACGCTAGAAAGGAACTGAGATTAAAAAGATACCTTAAACGAAATAATGATCAAAAAATATTTGAAACATTAAATAAAAAACAAATATCAGCTGCGGTTAAAAAAAAAGCTTGCGATTTAACGATTAATAACAATTATTCATTAGCTATTCTTAAAAGGAATGTTAAAAAATTTATGAAAAAATATGAATGAAATATTTCTAGACACAGAAACAACAGGCCTATCTCCTAATGATAGACATAAAATAGTAGAAATTGCTTGTATAGAAACTGAAGATTTAAACCCAACAAAAAAAATATTTCACAAAATGATAAACCCACAGAGAGATGTTCCTGAGGGAGCTTATAAAATACATGGTTTTTCAACAGACTTTTTAAAAGATAAAGAAATATTCGAGAATATTGCTGATGAGTTTCTTAAATTTATTCAAGATAGAAAAATTATAATTCACAATGCCTCTTTCGATCTTGGATTCTTAAATCATGAGCTTAGATTGGTGAAAAGAAATGCAATAAAAAAAACTAATATTATTGATAGTCTTGAAGTTGCAAGAAGTAAATTTCCCGGATCTCCCAATTCGCTCGACGCTCTTTGTAGAAGATTCGGAATAGACCTGTCCAAAAGAACGAAGCACAATGCTCTTCTTGATTGTGAATTATTGAGAGAAGTATACATAAACCTACTTGATGCCAAAGAACCAAAACTTATTTTTGCCAACGAAAACTTAAATGTAGATAAAGGAAATCGGAAAATCGTAAACAAAAATTACTGTAAAACAGTGGTTACTCCATCCTTAGACGAAACAAAATTGCATAGTAGTTTTTTAAAAAAAGAACTTAAGAAAAATTATTATTGAATAGTTTTTTTTAAATATAATTCTCTAAAATCAATTCTTTCTTCAATTTTAATTTTATTAAAACTAGATTTTTCAAATAACAAAATAAATAGTGATCTAATTTCTGGATAAATTTCATTAGGAACTTTAATTAAAATAATCTCTTCCAAGGATTCTTTTTCTGTTAACTCACCCTCAATCTCGATAATCGTCGAAAAAATAATTTTTGTATTAATTTTCTCTACATCATCTTTAGTAGAATTTAGGGAAAGTGAAATTAAAACTTCAATAATTTTTTCTTTGAAACGGTGACTTTTGATATCAATATTTACTTTGTAATCTGAAATATTTTTTTCTAACATAAAAAAAGCATTTGGGCTTGGTATTTCAAATTTTAAATCTTTAATATACTTACCTACTATTTTATAATTCATTTTCGTCCTTTTTCTCATCTATTATTTCGGCATCTATAATTTCTTCACTACTCTTTATATTTTTTGAATGATTATTTCTTAACCAAAAGTTAATTATTATTTTTCTTGAAAAAGGAACAAGTAACAAAAATCCAATTATATCAGAAATGAATCCAGGTAGAATTAATAAAATAGCTGCTATCGCTATAGATGCACCTGAAAGCATCTCATAGAAAGGAATTTTATTTTTGTATAAATTAGTCATCCCTGCTTTAATAGTATTTATACCCTCAACTCTTGCGTAAGAAATTCCAACAATTGCTGTAAAAAAAATTACTAAAATAGTATTAAACGTACCTATTTGTTGACCAATTTTAATCATCAGTGAAATTTCTAAAATTGGTAAACCTATAATTATTAGTAAAAGTGTGTTCATTTGCTTCTTACAAAATTATATTATTAATGTATATTTATCAAATAATGAGCAACAATTTTGGTTTTATTGACATAATTCTATTGGGTATGATCGCTGGATTTATTATTCTGCGATTGAGAAACATTTTAGGCCGTAGAACCGGTCATGATGCTAAAAGTCCGGGTGTTTTTGATGAAAAAAAATATAGTCAATTTAAATCTAAAACTGAAAACAAACCTATCCTTAATGATGTTTTAGAAGATAATGAAAAAAAAGAATTTTTAAAAGGAGCTGAAATTGCTTATGAAAATATTATAACCTCTTTTGCAAAAGGAGAAAAAGAAAAACTTAAAGCTCTTCTTACAAAAGAAATTTATATAAATTTTGAGCAGGCAATTAATCATAGGAATGAAGAAAATATAAAATCAGAACTTACATTTATTGGTGTTAAAGAGTCTAGTGTTGATAAATATGAAAAAATAAATAATGAATTTCTAGCAACAGTTAAAATTATTTGCGAAATCATATCAGTCAAAAAAGATAAAAATGGAACAATTATCGAAGGCAACCCTGATAAAATTAAAATAGTCAAAGATTATTGGAAATTTTCAAAAAGCGTTACAAGTAATAATCCAAATTGGTTTTTGGCCGAAATCGTTAGTAAGTGAAAAAGAAAGAAGACCTCTCTAATACAGATAAAGATCAATGGGATGAATATCTAAAGAATCCAAAAGATATTTTCGATAAGGAACTAGCTAATAAAAATTTATTTAACGTAAACCATAGATTTCGTTTTGATTTACATGGTTTCACGTTAGTAGAGGCTAATAAAAAGGTTTATGAACTAATAATTAATTGTCAGGAAAAAGGTTTTAAAGAAATTTTATTGATTACTGGTAAAGGTTTACATTCAAACACTGATCAGAATACCTACGTTTCTAAAGAATTAAGTAAATTAAAATTTTCAGTACCGGAATATATAAATTCAAACAAAGAATTATCAGATAAAATTTATAGTATGGAACAAGCATCAATCATTGATGGTGGAGAAGGCGCTATTATTATAAAATTAAAAAATTTATAATATAAACTTACTTAAATCAGCGTCTTTTGTCAGTTCACCAAGATTTTTTTCAATATAATTTTTATCTATTATAATTTTTTCACCAGCACGATCAGAAGCTGTAAAACTAATATCATCTAAAACTTTTTCTAGTAATGTGTGTAATCTTCTTGCTCCTATATTTTCAACAGAAGCATTTACTTCTGCAGAAACTTTAGCCAACAAATCAATACCATCATCAGTAAATTCTAAATGAACATTTTCTGTTTTTAATAAAGCAACGTATTGTTTAATTAAACTATTATCTGGCTCTCTCAAAATTCTTTTAAAGTCATCTTCGGTTAAAGCATTCAACTCTACTCTTATAGGTAAACGTCCTTGAAGCTCAGGCAATAAGTCTGACGGTTTTGCAAGCTGAAAAGCGCCTGATGCAATGAACAAAATATGGTCTGTTTTAATAGGCCCATGTTTTGTATTTACAGTTGTACCTTCGATCAAAGGCAATAGATCTCTTTGGACACCTTCCCTAGATACGTCACCACCAGTTCGATCACCACGAGCAGAGATTTTATCAATTTCATCTAAAAAGACTATACCATTATCTTCTGTGGCTTTTTTAGCTTCACTTACTATCTTATCTTGTTCAATTAACTTATCTGACTCTTGTGCAATTAGAATATCGTGAGACTCTTTCACATACATTTTTTTCTTTTTTGCTTTTTGTCCCATTGATTTTCCAAGCATTTCAGAGATATTAATCATTCCAATATTTGAACCAGACATACCTGGAATTTCGAAACCTTGCATGTTGGACGGGTTTTCATTTACCTCTATTTCTATTTCGTTATTATCTAAATCTCCACTTCTAAGTCTGTTTCTAAAACTTTCTTTAGTAGCCGAGCTTGCTTTATTCCCTACTAGTGCATCCAAAACTTTTTCCTCTGCTAACAGTTGAGCTTTAGCATGAACTTCTTTTCTTTTTTTTTCTTTTTCTAAAGCTATAGCTATTTCGATAAGATCTCTAATAATTTGTTCTACATCTCTTCCAACATAACCAACTTCCGTAAATCTTGTCGCTTCTACTTTAATAAAAGGAGCTTCTGCTAACTTTGACAATCTCCTAGATATTTCTGTTTTGCCAACACCCGTTGGACCGATCATTAAAATATTTTTTGGTAATACTTCTTCACGCATCTGCTCATCGAGAGCCTGTCTTCGCCATCTATTACGTAGCGCAACAGCAACTGCTTTCTTTGCATTTGTTTGACCAATAACATATCGATCAAGCTCAGAAACAATTTCTCTCGGTGACAAAGCACTTACTGTAGAGTCTTTATTTTTTTTTGTTTCTTTAACTAGGTTTAAATTTGTGACTTTAGTTATATCTGTCATTTTTAAACTTTTTCTACCGTAATATTATTGTTTGTAAATACACAAATTTCTGAAGCAATTTTTATAGATTGTCGTGCAACTTCTTCTGCTGAAAGATCATTTTTGATTAAAACTTTGGCAGCAGCCAAAGCATAGTTACCACCAGATCCTATTGCAATTATATTATCTTCCGGTTCTAAAACATCTCCAGTGCCAGAAATAATAAAACTATATTCTTTATCGGCAACAGCCATTAAGGCCTCGAGTCTTCTTAAATATTTATCTGTTCTCCAATCTTTAGCAAGCTCAACGGCCGCTCTTGGAAGATTACCGGCATGCTTTTCAAGTTTGGCTTCTAGTCTTTCAAACAAAGTTAGAGCGTCAGATGTAGATCCAGCAAATCCAGCTATTACACCACGCTTTTCGATTTTTCTGACTTTCTTAGCATTGCTTTTTAATACTGTATTCCCTAGACTGACCTGTCCGTCTCCTGCAACTACAGTTTCATTGTTCTTTCTTAGTAAAATTATTGTAGTTCCATGCCATTTTTCATTACTATTCATACGTAGTATGTGGCTATTAATTTTATATCTTCAATAGATAACTCGTGTTTATTGATAAAATCTAAATTTCGCTATATATCATTGAGTAAATTCGCTATTATTTTATGAGTAGAAAAGCAAAAATCTCAAGAAAAACAAAAGAAACAAGTATTGCTGTTGAAGTTAATATTGATGGTAAAGGTAAATATAAAATTGACACTGGAATAGGTTTCCTAAATCACATGTTAGAACAGCTTTCTAAACATTCTTTAATAGATATTTCTGTAAAAGCTAAAGGGGACACGCACATCGACTTACATCACACAACTGAAGATACGGGAATAGCTATCGGTGAGGCTATTAG
>Ga0307986_10001414_pt1 | contig 17354 bp, 16 predicted proteins | sample EllFjometageno82_FD_203170 | JGI IMG/M metagenome (GOLD analysis project Ga0307986, IMG submission 203170) | Marine microbial communities from Ellis Fjord, Antarctic Ocean - #82 | ecosystem: Environmental > Aquatic > Marine > Unclassified | place: Southern Ocean | collected 2014-10-09
CAAAGCTTTTCGCCACATAGAAGTTATGATCTCTAGTGGTGCAGATATTATTGATATTGGAGGTGAATCAACTAGGCCAGGTTCTAAAGACATACCTCACAGAATAGAATGGAAGAGGTTAGAAAATATTATAAGTAACTTCAAAATAAAATTTCCTAAAGTTTTTCTTTCTATTGACACCAGAAAGTCTGATGTAATGTTGAAAGCAATTAAACACAAGTCTGATTTAATCAACGATGTATCCGGATTTAACTACGACCCAAAGTCTATAGAGAAAATTAAAAAATATGATGTCTGGAAAGTTTTGCATCACATGCAAGGAAAACCTAATAATATGCAAATCAACCCTACTTACAAAAATGTATTATTGGATATTTATGATTTTTTTGAAAAAAAAATAAATGTTGATTTTAAAAAATATAAATATAAAAAATTTATTATCGATCCTGGAATCGGGTTTGGAAAAAATTTGAAACATAATTTGATTCTTATGCACAATATTTCATTGTTTCACTCATTAGGATTCCCCCTGTTAATAGGAACTTCTAGAAAAAAATTTATTAATCAAATATCAGGGCAATTCGATAGCAAAGAAAGAATTGGCGGAACCTTAGCTTCTGTTTTATATACTCTACAACAAGGTGTACAAATATTTAGAGTACACAATGTTAAAGAAGTAAAACAAGCTATATTAGTTTATAAAAAAATAATTTTAACAAAATGAAAAAAAAATATTTTGGCACCGATGGAATAAGAGGCACAGTAAACCAAGGGATTATTAATGGTGAAAAATTTTTTAAATTTGGCCTTGCTGCTGGAACACATTTCACTAATCAGAAAAAAACTAAACAAATTGCAATTATTGCGAAAGATACAAGACTGTCAGGCTATGCACTTGAGCCTGCATTAGTTTCTGGCCTTGCGTCAGCGGGTATGCATGTTTTTACACTTGGTCCTTTGCCCACAAATGGACTAGCTATGTTAACTAAAAAAATGAAAGCTAATATGGGCATTATGATTACAGCGTCACACAATCCGTATTATGATAATGGTTTAAAATTATTTGGTCCAGATGGACTTAAGCTTTCTGACAAAATTGAAAAAAAAATAGAGGAATTAATCGATTCTAACACTTCTAAACATCTTTTAAGTCCTAAAATTTTAGGACGTGTTAAGCGTTTAGAGACAGCAAATGATGATTATATTAAAATTTTAAAGGGAAATTTTCCTAAAAATTTTAGTTTAAAAAAAATGAAGATCGTAATTGATTGCGCAAATGGAGCAGGTTACAAAGCAGGAGCAAAGCTTTTAACTTCTTTAGGTGCAAAAGTAATTAGTATAGGCGTAGAACCTAACGGTTTAAATATTAATGAAAAATGTGGCTCAACTTATACAAATAAAATTCAAGCAGCGGTCAAAAAACACAAAGCGCATTTAGGTATAGCTCTCGATGGAGATGCCGACAGAATTATTTTGTGTGATGAAAAAAGTGAAATTATAGACGGTGATCAAATTCTAGCCATGTTAGCTAAAAGATGGAAATCAAAGAAACTTTTAAAAGGAGGTGTGGTTGGAACACTCATGTCAAATTATGGCTTAGAACAATTTTTTAAATCTGAAAAAATAAAATTCATTAGAGCTAGTGTTGGTGACCGTTATGTTAAAGAAAAAATGAAAAAATACCAATATAATTTAGGCGGAGAACAGTCAGGACACATTATTTTAGGTAAATTCGCAACAACCGGTGATGGCCTGTTAGTTGCTCTAGAAATATTATTCTCTTTAAGAAAAGGCAAGAAAGCAAGTAAGCTTTTTAATGTATTTAAACCAGTTCCTCAAATTTTAGAAAATATTACCGTAAAGAATAAAAATATTATAAATCAAAGTAAGACCAAAATAGCTATTAATATTGCAAATAAACTTATTAAAAATCAAGGAAGATTATTAGTCAGAAAATCAGGAACAGAACCTAAAATTAGAATAATGGGTGAATCATATAATAAAAATTTATTAAAAAAATGTATTCTAATAATAAAAAAAACAATTCGTTAAATTGAAACCTAGATCAAAAATATTGATAATTGCAGGATCAGACTCTTCTGGTGGAGCTGGTATACAAGCAGATATAAAAACTATTACATCTCTAGGTTCCTACGCAATGACAGCTATAACGGCAGTAACCTCACAAAATACAACAGGAGTTAAATCAATAGTAGCTATAGACCCAAAAGAGATTGCTAAACAAATACTATTTACCTGCAGAGACATAAAACCAGATGCGATTAAAATTGGTATGCTTCATTCTGAAAGTGTTATTAAATCTGTAATTGCTTCACTAGAATTGATTAAAGTTTCTAAGATTATTTTAGACCCTGTAATGATTTCAAAAGGTGGAGTTCGATTAATTAATAATAAAGCAATCAATATATTAAAAAAAAAATTAATAAAAAAAGTATCTTTAATCACACCTAACATTCCGGAAGCAGAAGTCTTAACTAATTTGAGAATTAAAAATAAACAGGACATGATTCAGGCAGCCGAAGTATTATTATCAATGGGTGCTAAAAATGTACTTATAAAAGGAGGGCATCTTAAATCTAAAATCGTAAAAGATATTTTTGTGAATAAAAAAGAAATTAAGTTTTTTTCTAATAAAAAAATTAAAACTAAGAATACCCACGGTACTGGTTGTACATTATCTAGTGCTATTACTACATTTTTCTCATGTGGAAAACTATTAAACAAATCCTGTGACCTTGGAATTAAATATGTTAACCAGTCAATAAGATCTAACCCTAATTTTGGTAAAGGCTATGGTCCCATTAATCATTTAAATTCGATAACTATTAATAAAAAGTTTAGATAATGCAAAACATTGTTGTAGTCGGTTCACAGTGGGGAGATGAAGGAAAAGGAAAAATTGTTGATTGGTTATCCGAACAAGCAGATGTTGTCGTAAGATTTCAAGGGGGACACAATGCCGGACACACCTTAGTTATTGACGGAAAAGTTTTTAAATTAAGATTATTGCCATCAGGGATAGTTAGAAAAGAAAAAATTTCTATTCTAGGCAATGGTGTTGTTATCGATCCTTGGGCTTTGTTAGATGAAATTAAAGATATTAAAAAACAAGGAGTAGAAGTTACAACAGATAATTTTATGATTTCAGAATCTGCTTCTCTTATTTTACCTTTTCACAGAGAGATGGATGAAATTCGAGAGGATGCCGCAGGGAAAGAAAAAATTGGCACAACGCGAAGAGGTATTGGTCCATGTTATGAAGATAAAGTTGGAAGGCGTTCAATTCGTGTAATGGATCTAAGATCTGAAACTAATTTAGATGCACGTTTAGAAAATGTTCTACTTCATCACAATGCAATTAGAAAAGGACTTAAGAAAAAGGTTTATAAAAAAGATGATTTAAAAAAAGAACTATTAAAAATAGCTCCAAAAATATTGCAATTTGCTCAGCCTGTGTGGCTTAAATTAGATGAATATAAAAAGAAAAATAAAAAAATATTATTTGAAGGCGCACAAGGTATTTTACTAGATGTTGATCATGGAACTTATCCTTTTGTAACTTCGTCGAATACGGTCCCAGCAATGGCTGCAACGGGCACGGGTTGTGGTCCACATACTATTAATTACGTTTTAGGGATTACCAAAGCATACACTACTAGAGTTGGTAGTGGACCTTTTCCAACAGAATTAAAAGATAAGATTGGCGAGAGTTTAGGAGTAAGAGGAAAAGAATTTGGAACTGTTACAGCTAGAAAAAGAAGATGTGGTTGGTTTGACGGTGTACTAGTCCGACAAACTATTAAAGTTGCAGGCATTACTGGGATTGCTTTAACAAAACTAGATGTTTTAGATGAACTAAGTGAAATTAATATATGCGTTGGATACGAACTTAACGGTAAGAAAATGGACTATTTGCCCGCTGCATCTGAAGACCAATTTAACATAAAGCCTATTTATAAAACATTTGTGGGATGGAAAACATCCACACGTGGAGTAAGAAATATGGAGGAGCTTCCAGAAAAAGCAAAAATATATATTCATGCATTAGAAGATTTTATAGGCTGCAAAATTTCAAGTATCTCTACAAGCCCTGAACGTGAAGACACTATTTTGATCGAAGATCCCTTCAGCGCCTAGTGTGCTGGAAGTAAATTTTTAGATTTACTAGAATTAATCATATTCTTTTGAAGCTTTTCAAAAGCTTTAGTTTCAATCTGTCTTATTCTTTCCCTACTAATTTTATATTTTTGACTTAACTCTTCTAATGTTTTTGGGTTTTCCGTTAACCTTCTAGCTATTAAAATTTCTTTTTCTCTATCATTTAAAATAGTCATAGCTTCATTAAGTAATTCTTTTTTGTCATCAAATTCTTGTTTTTGAGACATAATTAACTCTTGATCTAAATGTTCATCGACCAACCAATCTTGCCATTCATCTGTTTCTCCAGCTTTAATAGGATCGTTAAGTGATTTTTCATGTCCCATAAGTCTTCGGTTCATATTTACTACCTCATATGATTCAACATCTAGTCTTTTTGAGATTTCATTTACTTGCTCATCTCTTAAATCACCTTCTTGATTAGGTGCGATTTGATTTTTAAGTTTCTTCAAATTAAAAAAAAGTTTTTTTTGTGCTGTAGTCGTGCCCATTTTAACTAAGCTCCAAGATTTTAATACATATTCTTGAATAGCTGCTTTAATCCACCACATAGCATAAGTTGCTAACCTAAAGCCTCGTTCGGGGTCAAATTTTTTAACTGCTTGCATTAATCCAATATTACCCTCAGATATCAATTCATTGACTGGCAGCCCATAGCCTCTATAGCCCATAGCAATTTTAGCAACTAATCTTAAATGACTTGTAACTAATTTATGTGCAGCTTTTAGATTCCCTCTTTCTTTCCAGCTTTTTGCAAGCATATATTCTTCCTCAGCATCAAGCATAGGAAATTTTTTAATTTGTGCTAAATATAAAGACAAGCCTCCAGCCGAAGGTGAAGTTAGATTAGTTATTTTTGTTTTATTCGTCATCTGATTTCATTTATAAACTACAATTCGAATTTTTAATCACTTAATTTGTTTAATAAATCTAGTATTTTTTTGAAATCTTTAGGAAGCTTAGAGTCAAAACTCATAAATTCTTTTTTTATTGGGTGTATAAAACCTAAGCTTTTAGCATGAAGAGCCTGTCTTTTTAAAATTTTTAAATTATTTTCAAAGTCCTCATTAATTTTTTTAAACTTAATATTTTTTTTCCCATACTGTTGATCTCCCAGTAGGGAGTTGCCTTTGTAAGCCATGTGCACTCTAATCTGATGGGTTCTACCAGTTTCTAATTTACATTCTATAAAACTTATTTTTGGAACATCTTTTATGTTAAAAACTTTTATTGTTTTGTAGTTTGTTATAGATTTTTTTCCAGTTATTTCAGTAGCAGACATTAATTGACGGTTTTTTCTACTTCTCCCAATTAAAGTTTCAATACGTGAATTTAATGGTCTTAGCACCCCCCAGACCAAGGCTTGATAGGTACGGTGGATAGTGTGATCACTAAATTGCTTTCCTAAGCTTGAGTGAGCCTTATTGTTTTTGGCTACCACTAAAAGCCCACTCGTTTCTTTGTCAATTCTATGAACTATACCAGGTCTAATATTTCCATTGATATCAGAAAGTTTATTTTTGTATTTATAGATTAAAGCATTAACTAAAGTTTGTGTATAATTACCAGCTCCTGGATGAACAACCATACCTGCTGGCTTATTAATAATTAAAATATCTTTATCTTCATGAACAATATCTAGCTTGATCTTTGTAGGTAAAATTTTAATTTTTTCAGGTAGAATTAAATTTATTTCCAGCGAATCATTTGTCTTCATTTTTTTTGATGGTGATAGCTCAGTAATATTATTAACTTTTACCTGTTCAAGTTTTATAATTTTTTTTAAATTTGATCTTGTTAGTTCTGGTATAAATTTAGCAAGGGTAACGTCAAGACGAAACATATTATCTTCTTTTTTAATTATAAATTTTACTATGTTATTTTTAATCATTTAAATTTATTTATTTGTAAAAACATTTATAAAAAGTTGATTAACTTTAATTATAGATTCAAAATATTATTTTAAAGTTAAAATTTTCCAATCATCAGAATCTTCATAAAATTTATATTTTTCTTTTATATAATTATTTATATAAGGAAATCTATCTTTTGGTGTTAGTTCAAAAATGTGATACCGCCCCTTCATGTTTGCCACGTTTTGATATGTTCCTTCTGTCACAATAAATTTTGGTTTTTCTTTACTTATTTGGTCAATAAAAAGTAGTTGATTTTTCTTTGTACCTAAATTCTTAATGTGTGGAAAAGTAGTACATGATTTTTTATTTAAAAAATATGAAATAGCAGTTTCGTATGTAAAGACTTGAAAACAGTTTTCATTTTTTGTTAAAATTTTTATTTTATTTATTAATTTAACTTCACTTTTATTTAAATAATTATAATCATTAATTTTGATATAATCATTGTATCGAATTTTAAAAGTAGAAATATTTTCATAAGAATTTATTGTAAAATTTTGTGTTATAAAAAGTATAAAAAATAAAAAATAAAAAAAATTATAATGTTTTTTTTTTATTTTAAAAAAAAATTTTTGATTTAGTAAGAACCTAAAAAAATAATAACTTATAAAATAGAATAATAAAATTAAGTTCAAACATGCCCCACTTTTTATGTGCGGGCCGTCCGAACGTGTAAGACCCACTTTATAAAAAGCGAGAGACAAAAAATAAAACATAACTAAAAATATTTTATGATTTTTGTTAAAGTTATTATTTTTTTCAAAAAATATAGAGATTAAAATGAACCCATTTAAAAGCATAATTAATAGATTTTTAGAAGCCCTGGTAGCATCTAGATCATTCGAAAATGGGACAGGATGAATTATGCCTGCTGATAAATCAGCAAACCTCAAAACGTCTATAGTAACTGATATAAAATTTTTAAATTCAGTTGGCCCAACAATAATAAAAAAAAGAAAAAATGAGAGTAAAATTATAAGAGATAGATTAAGTATTTGTTGATATCGTTTATTGAAAAGTAATAAAATAAATAATGGAAAATATGCAGCAATTAAAAACATGCCTCTATCAATGCTCCATAAAACACCAATTAAAGGAAGAGCGCCAAGAATTATTGTATCAATTGTAAATACTTTGTTAGCATCTAGCAATCTTAGTAAAAATATAAAAAATATAAAAATAGGAATTTCTCGATACCCTAAAGTCACTCTTTGAACCAAGTAAAAGACTAGAAAGGATAGGACTAAAAAAATTAAAGTTTTTAAATTTTTTTCTAAATTTAATCTATTAACAAACACAAACAAAAAAATAAAAATAATAAACGTGGCCAAATGTGTGATCAAAGATATGTATACCCTGTAAGAACCAATTGATTTTATTTGAGAGATTGACCAAGCGATTTTAGCATTAAAAACATCTACAAATAAACCGGTAATTATATAAGTTCCTGACCATAATTCATTTTTAAATTCATAATTTATTGCTCCCATAAGAGATTGACCTTCGTGAAATAAATCGATCGGATGCAAACTAAACTCTGATGATAAAAATTTAAATAATAATATTAAAAAAAGAAAAAAAAGAAAAAAAATAGATATTTTTTCTTGTATTTTGTTTTCTTTAATTAATAGAAATTTCTTAATAAAATTTAAGAATGATTCTTTTTTTAATAAAAAAATTGTAAAAAAAAAAGTTATTAGAGGAATTGATATAAAAACAATAAATCTAACACTGTCATTCAAATGACTATATTCAAACAAGCTATAATAACCAATAACTTCACTTGGGTTCTCAAATCTGAATTTAATTTTTTCCCAAATTATAGATACAAAGACTATTGAGGAAAAAGTAGGAATTAAAAAAAATATTTTTTTTAATAAGTTATTAATCATCAATCAATATAGCAAAGTTTAATTGTTTATTAAATTTAATTTTTAAAAAAAACTATAAATGCAGAATAACTCGCAATTTTTTTAATGAAGCTTAATAGAATATCCTATATAAAATTATTGTTAATATGTGCACCGCTAGTTCAACTGGATAGAATGTCGGATTTCGAATCCGAAGGTTGAAGGTTCGAATCCTTCGTGGTGCACCAAAAATTATAAAATCCAATCTTTAAATTTAGATCTATTTTCTATAATATATTGAGGAAATTTCTGATCTAATGGAATTTTTTTGTACTCATATGATCTTCCAAAAATATCAAGTCCTGAATCTATTCTTTTTTTAATATTTGCTAAGTTAGTCAAACTATCCTTATTAAACTCTTGATGTGCAAAAGACATAATTTTTTTTTGTATTAATTCATTTTTTTTTAAAAAACTAAAATGCCATCCACCATCAAAGATAACTTGTGGTTCTTTATCTTTAAAAAAATACCATATTTTTCTTTTTTTGGTTTTTATATTTCGTAACCATTGAGGTGATTTAAGAAACTTTTTCTGACAAATCTTAGTTCCAGGCCAATTTTCGTTGGTAATATTCAAGTTATTTATTTTGGCTTGAAAATTTTTTTGAATAAAACATGCATATTTATTTTCTATTTTAAATTCTTTTATTTTCTTGGGGTTCGGGATTTCATCTATATCGGAAATCATTATTAAATCATTATCATCAAATTTTCTATAACCACGTTCTAGAGAGTTTCTTTGAAACTGATCCCTAATGTGAGCTGGATGCCAATTTTTTTTAAAAGTTTTAATATTTTTTGGCAAATCTTCAATCACTAAATAACTAATTTTATCTTTAAATTTTATAAATTTTTTTATATCAAAATTTAATTTTTTTTCATTTCCTGCGTGATCGAGCGTAGCTTCTGCTATAACAAAATGGTCAACATATTTATTGAGAGTATTTAATCGAATATCTAAAACTAGATCATCATCGAAATACATAAAGCAATCTATTAATTTCATTTTATCATTTGCAAGTTAAAATAGTAAAACCAATTTTTTTATTTTTTAAATTACTGGATGAGCAATGTAATTGAGTTCGATCCCAAATTAAAATTTCACCAAGTTTCCATTTATAAACCATATCAATTTCCAAGCCTTTTAAATTTTTAATATTTTCATGTTTTAAATACTTTTTATGTTTTTTTTTATCAAAATTTTTACCTGAAAATATTTTCAAATGTTCTGAGGATCTTTTGTTGTAACCTTTGGCTTTTAGTTCTCGCGGGTCAATTGAAAAAGTTGTTGAACATCCGTAAAATCTATTTTTAAATACTACTGTTTCTCCTTTGGGAGATAGCGGTAATAAAATTTGCTTAAAAATAATTTTTTTAAAATTAAAACCAGTATCAACATGTAGACCGACTGGCTTGTAGCTCTCTTGAAATAAACCAAAACTTTTAAATCCATTTTTAGTTTTTGGATTATCTAATTTAAAATTACCTATTTTTTTCTTTATTTTTTGTATGAGTTTTTTTTGTAAATTTAAATAAAAACTTGATATCCATTTTTTCTTTTTTATTTTTTGTCTTTTATTATTTATTTCAACAGGAAGATCTTTATACAAATCTTGAATTTTTTTAATCTCCTCTTTTTTTAAAAAGTTTTTTATTACTAAAGGACGATTTTCATGGTTTTTTATTTTTTTATGCATATTTATTCACCAATATTTATTAATGTGCCTTTCTTTTTAGCTCCATGATATGCAATGTAAAAAATAACCACTCCTAAAAAAAAGTATGTAATTGAAATCAATATACTTTTAATAATTTCTAAACTATTTACAGTTTGATTTATTAAAATATTTCTCATTTCTTCAAAAATATGAACTAACGGTAAGCCTTTAGCTATTATTTGTAGCACGTTAGGTAATACTTCAATTGGATAATAAATACATCCTAGTGGAGCTAAAAAAAATAGACTTGCCCATGCAATATTTTCAAATGACGGACCAAATCTTAATAAACCAGCCGTAACTAGCAGCCCCAAGCTTATACCAAATATATAAAGTGCAATAAGAATAAAAATTAAAGGAATTCCTAGTTTAAAAATAGACACACCAAATAAAGGAATAGCAACTAAAACTGCAGGCACTAAGCCGATCAATGTTCTAAAAATTGCAGTAATAGTAAGCGCTGCAATAATTTCACTAATTTTAATAGGTGCAATAAATAAATTTGTAAAATTTCTACTCCATATTTCCTCAAGAAACATCATATTGTAACTAATGCTTGATCGAAACAAAAAATCATAAAGGATTGCTGCAGTAAGAATAATGCCTACTGTATTACTGTAATATGAAGAGCTCATAGTAAAAAATTTAGAAATAAACCCCCACAAAAAAACCTGTACAGATGGCCAGTATATTAAATCTAATATTCTTGGAAAAGAATTACTGATTAGATAGATATGTCTAAGACATAAGCCGTAAATTTTATGCCATCTCATTTTTGCTCCTTGCTATTTTTAAAAAAGTATCTTCAAGGTTATCTCTGCTATGTCTGCTAATTAAATCTTTGCATGTGCCACGATCAACAATTTGACCTTGTTTCATCATAATTACAGTGTCACAAAGTCTTTCAACTTCTTTCATGTTGTGCGAAGCTAATAGAATAGTTATTTGATTTTTAGATTTGTATGTTTCTATATATTGTCTGACGAAGTCACCAATATCAGGATCTAAGCTAGCCGTAGGTTCATCAAGAAATAAAACATCTGGTTTATTTATTAACGATTTAGCTAAAGAAACCCTATTTTTTTGCCCGGAAGATAATTCACCTGTTTTTTTATTTAAAAAATTTCTTAAATTTAAATCTTCTGAAATTTCAGTAATTCTATTTTTCAAATCTTTGACACCATAAAGTCTACCATAAACATTTAAATTTTGTTTAACCGTTAGTTTTTTAGGTAGTTCAATGTAAGGAGAGGCAAAGTTCATTCTACTCAAAAGATCATTGCGATTTACATTATTGACGTTTTGATCATTTATTAACACTTCTCCACTTGTAGGAGTAATTAGTCCAAGCATCATTCCTATAGAAGTTGTTTTCCCACATCCATTAGGACCTAACAGACCCAACGTTTTATTTTTTTCCAAAGTAAAATTAATATTATTTACTGCTAAATAACTATTAAATTTTTTACTTAAATTTTTTACTTTTATATCCATGATTTATTTTGCTGCTCTATTTAACCTATCATTAATAGCCAAACCAATTCCAGTTTGCGGAATTGAAGACACATAAATCATCTTATAATTTTTATTTTTAATTAACCTTAATGTTTTGTATAAATTTTTTGCTGCTTCGTTTAAGTTTGAGCTATAACTCAAATTAAAAATATTTTTTCCCTTTTTATATTTTTTTCCAAAAACAATAAAGGCCTCATTATCTTGTGCTTTGCTCTGGTTAAGTTTAATTGGAATACCGGGAGAGTAATGCCTTTTAAGCATTCCTGGAGATTTAATAATTTTTGAATTACGATTAGTACTGACTTTTTTATTTAAGGTGTTAGATATATCGCTAAGACAAATTAATCCAGGTCTTAATATTTTTGGTTTAGCTGTCAGATCTACCACAGTAGATTCAAGACCAATCTTACACGGTCCATCATTTAAAATAATTTTTACAGAACGCTGAAATTCTTGAGCAACGTCTTTAGCTGACACAGGACTAATGTGTGTTGATTTGTTGGCACTTGGTATAGCTAAAGGAAAATCTAAATATTTTAATATTTTTATTAGTGTTTTATTTTTCGGAAATCTTACAGCAACTGTATTAAGTTTTGCTGTTGCCAAATTAGATAATTGTGAATTTTTCTTTTTTTTCAAAACAAATGTAATTGGTCCTGGAGAAAATTTATTATATAGTTTGAAGAAATTATCATTTAATTTTACATCTTTTTTTAATTGGTCAAGATTGTAGTAATGAACAATAAGTGGATTTTTAAATGGCCTTTTTTTTAAAAGATAAATTTTTTTAACCGCTTTAGAAGAATAAGCATTACCCGCCAAACCGTAGACAGTCTCAGTGGGTACACCCACAAGTTCTTTTTTTTTGAGACTATTTATAGCTTTAGAGAAGTTTTTGTTATTAACTTGATATATATTTGAATAGATATTTTTCATAATGTTATTATTATACTTTTAATGAATGATGAAAATATTCTAGAGAATACTAAAAGTAAATCCATAAAAGAGATTAAAGATGAAATAAATCAAATTCTTGAAAAATTAGAAAGCGAAGGGACTAATTTATCTGACTCGACCAATGACTACGCACGTCTTATCGCCCTAAACAAGCGCATAGATTTATTTTTTAAAACAAGAAATAAAGAAATTTCTATTATGGGGAAAAAAAATATAAAAAATTTATAATTTATGGGTAGAGATTTTTTAGATAATAATGCAAAAAAAACAGATATTTTTTTAAAGAAATATTTAAACTCTCAAAATAAATCAGGTTTGATTCCTGCAATGAGATATGGTTCTCTTTCAGGAGGAAAAAAAATTAGATCATCTATAATTATAGGGGCGGGAAAACTTTTTAACATTAAGCCTAGTAAACTTTTAAATATTTGTGCAGCTGTAGAGTGTATTCATTCTTATTCCTTAATTCACGATGATCTTCCTTGTATGGATAACGACACAATACGAAGAGGAAAGTTAGCAACACATGTAAAATTTGGAGAATCTACAGCTATCTTAGCTGGCAACTCGTTATTAACTTTAGCATTTGAAATGATAGTAGATAAAAATCATACAATAGAGCACACATCAAAAGTAGATCTGATTAAAAATTTAGCCCTTTGTTCGGGTCATACTGGCATTGCAGGTGGTCAATATCTTGATTTAATTTTTGAAAAAAAAAAAAAAAATTTTTCAGATATTCTTGGCATGCAGAGAAAAAAAACAGGAAAATTATTTAATTTTTGTTGTTATGCACCAGGTGTAATTGGGAAAAAAAATATTAAAGAGTTAAAATTTTTGAGTAAGTTGGGAGAAGATATAGGTCTATTGTTTCAGCTCGCTGATGACTTTATTGATTTTAAAGGATCCAAAAAAATAGCCGGTAAATCAACTAAAAAAGATAAAAAGAAAGGTAAGTCAACCTTAATAAGTTTGATAGGCTATGAAAAAGCAAATTTTTTTGCAATCAAACTAAAAAAAAATATATTGAGTAAACTTAAAAAATATGGAAAAAAAGCAAACAACTTAATTAATACAGTTGAGTTTATTTTAGAGAGAAATTTTTAATGAGTAAATTATTAGATCAAATTAATTTTCCAGCAGATTTAAGAAAATTAAAAAAAGAACAACTAAATCAGGTATCTGTCGAACTTAGAGAGGAATTAATTAATACTGTCTCTGAAACAGGAGGTCACCTAGGAGCTGGGCTAGGTGTAGTAGAACTTACAGTTGCTATTCACTATGTTTTTAATACACCAAAAGATAAATTAGTTTGGGATGTCAGCCATCAATGTTACCCGCATAAACTTATTACAGGTAGAAAAAACTTAATTAAGACCTTGAGAAAAGGGGGCGGTCTTTCTGGTTTTACAAAAAGATCAGAAAGTGAATATGACCCTTTTGGTGCGGCACATAGCTCTACATCTATCTCTTCAACTCTTGGCATAGCGGTTGCAAAAAAATTATCTAATGACAACAATAATGTTGTAGCAGTTATTGGTGACGGAGCAATGAGCGCAGGGATGGCTTATGAGGCAATGAATAATGCTGGTGCTTTGAAATCAAGACTTATTGTTATTCTTAACGATAATGAGATGTCGATTGCAAAACCCGTGGGAGCGATGAGCAAATATTTAGCAAGACTTTTATCGGGAAAAATTTATTTTAGTCTAAGAGAAACTGTTAAATTGATTACTTCTGCTTTTTCAAAAAGATTTGCTGAGAAGACAGCTAAAGCTGAGGATGCAATCAGAGGACTTGTTACAGGTGGTACATTGTTTAGTGAACTTGGTTTTTATTACATTGGCCCAATTGACGGTCACGATGTTAATAATTTAGTTACAATATTAGAAAATGTTAAAAATTCAAAACACCAGGGCCCTGTTTTAATTCATACTATTACCAAAAAAGGAAAGGGATACAAACCTGCAGAAGAATCAGGAGACAAATATCATGGTGTCTCCAAATTTAATGTAGCAACTGGTGAGCAGGTAAAAAATAAAGCGAACACTCCCTCCTACACTAAAATTTTTGCTGAAACCCTAGTTAAACATGCAGAACAGGATACAAAAATTGTAGGAATTACAGGAGCTATGCCTGACGGAACTGGCATGGATATTTTTGAAAAAAGTTTTCCAGATAGAATGTTTGATGTTGGGATAGCAGAACAGCATGCTGTAACTTTTGCTGCTGGGCTTGCCACCGAAGGATACAAACCTTTCGCAGCAATCTACTCCACATTTCTACAAAGAGCTTATGATCAGGTCGTCCACGATGTTGCTCTACAATCACTCCCCGTTCGATTTGCGATTGATAGAGCTGGATTAGTAGGAGCAGATGGAGCAACGCACGCAGGGTCTTTTGATGTTACTTATCTGTCAACGCTACCTAATTTTGTAGTTATGGCCGCAAGTGATGAAGCCGAACTAGTTCGAATGGTTAATACTGCTGTTAAAATTAACGACAGGCCTTGTGCGTTTAGATATCCACGAGGAAACGGTGTAGGAGTTGAACTACCTAATATAAGTGAAATACTTGAAATTGGTAAAGGAAGAATAGTAAGACAGGGTAAACAAGCTGCAATTTTATGTCTTGGTGCCAGGTTAGAAGAATGTAAGAAAGCTGCAGAAATTTTATCTTCAAAAGGAATAGAATTAACGATAGTTGACGCAAGATTCGCAAAACCATTAGATGAAAAACTAATTATGGAAGTTGCTACATCTCACGAAGCAGTTATTACTATTGAAGAAGGATCGATAGGTGGATTTGGATCTCATGTCGCCCAGTTATTTTCTAATAGAGGAGTTTTTGATAAAGGTTTAAAATTTAGGTCCATGACTTTACCGGATTTATTTCTTGACCAAGACACACCTGATGCAATGTATAAAAAAGCTGGTCTAGATTGTAATTCTATAATTGAAAAAATAGAGAATGTTTTAAAATCAAATATAGTTTTAGCAAAGAATATAAATAAAATTTCTAGCTAACCGCATTGAGCTCTGTTCATCAAATAGTGATCTAGTAGTACGCAAGTGAGCATTGCTTCACCAATCGGTACAGCTCGTATTCCAACACATGGATCATGTCTACCTTTGACAGAAATATTAGAATTCTTACCTTTTTTATCAATTGTTTCTCTACTAGATAAAATTGAAGATGTGGGCTTAACAGAAAATGAAGCAATAATATCTTGACCAGATGAAATACCACCTAGAATACCACCTGCGTTATTAGATTTAAATTTTAATTTTCCAGAAGTCATTCTCATTTCATCAGAATTTTCTTCACCACTCAAATATGCTGAGCTCATGCCCGAACCAATATTCACACCCTTAACAGCATTTATACTCATTAGAGCCGCTGCAATATCTGTATCCAACTTTGAGTAAACAGGAGCACCTAGTCCCACAGGTATACCTGAAGCTCTTAATTCAATGATCGCACCACATGAAGATCCTGCTTTTCTAACTGATAATAAATATTGTTCCCACATTTTAATTGACTTTTTATCAGGACAGAAAAAGGGATTTTTTCTAATTTCTGAATCTTTCCAATTATTTATATCACATGACATTAACCCAAGTTGAGTTACAGCACCAATGACGTTAAATTTTGATCCAATCAGTTTATTTAAAACTATTTTAGCAACTGCACCAGCGGCCACGCGACAAGCAGTTTCTCTAGCTGACTGTCTACCGCCACCTCTATAATCTCTAATGCCATATTTTTTAAAATAAGTAAAATCTGCATGTCCTGGTCTAAATTTATTTTTAATAGACTCATAATCTCTAGAACGTGTATCTTTGTTATGAATAATAATAGAAATAGGAGTGCCTGTAGTTTTGCCTTCAAAAACGCCAGATAAAATAACTACTTTGTCATCTTCTTTTCTTTGCGTTGTGAACTTAGATTGGCCAGGTCTTCTTCTGTCCATATCCTTTTGAATCTCATTTTCAGATATAGAGATATTAGGAGGGCAACCATCAATAACGCAACCAATAGCTGGTCCATGAGATTCTCCCCATGTTGTAAATTTAAATATTTTACCAAAAGTGTTAAAAGACATAATAAATTAATATATAAGTTATTTTACAGAATATATGAATCAAAAAAATGGCAAAAATTCTCTCGGCCTAGATCTATGCTTTGAAGATCTTGATAATCCTATAGATTTATTCAAAAACTGGTTTAAGAAAGCAGAAGAGACAGAAATTAACGATCCTAACGCTGTTGCTCTTGGTACAGCAGATCAAAAAAACCAACCAAGTGTAAGAATGGTACTCTTAAAAGACTTAAGTGATAAGGGTTTTGTTTTTTATACAAATTTTAATAGCAAAAAAGGCAGCGATCTTAAAAGTAACCTGCAAGCTTCAATGTGCTTTCACTGGAAAAGTTTAAGAAGACAAATTCGTGTTGTGGGTAAAGTCGAACAGGTTACAGAAAAAGAAGCTGATAATTATTTTAACTCAAGACCTTACAAAAATAGAGTAAGCGCCTGGGCATCTTCTCAGTCAGAAAAATTAGAAAGTAGAGACACTTTTTTAAAAAAAATAGAAGAATTTGAAAAAAAATATCCTGTTCAAAATAAAGTTCCACGACCACCACATTGGTCTGGCTGGAGAATCTTACCTAGCGAAATAGAGTTTTGGTTAGATGGCGAGGGAAGAATTCATGAGCGATTAAATTATGTCAAAAACAATGGTAAATGGATAAAAGAAATTCTTTATCCTTAAAATGACCGATTTAAACTAAAACCAGTTAAGTTTTGTAATATTTTTTTCTCAGGGCAGTCTTTAAAAATCCCAAGAGCATCATGGGAAACGTTCACAAAGTATTGAGCTCTTTCTAAACTATCTTCAACAGCTTTATATTTTTTTATTAATTGAAGTGTTTCATCAAAATCCACTTTTGTTCTGCTATTTTTTTTAAACATCTCAACTAAAAAATTTCTTTCGTCAGTATCAGCTCTTTGGTAAATAATAATTAGTGGCAATGTAACTTTTCCTTCATAAAAATCTTTACCAATTTTTTTTCCAAAAATAACTTCTTTTGAATAATAATCTAAAGCATCATCAGCAATTTGAAAAGCAAGGCCAATATTTTTTCCGTAAGACTCTA
>Ga0307986_10001417_pt1 | contig 17339 bp, 23 predicted proteins | sample EllFjometageno82_FD_203170 | JGI IMG/M metagenome (GOLD analysis project Ga0307986, IMG submission 203170) | Marine microbial communities from Ellis Fjord, Antarctic Ocean - #82 | ecosystem: Environmental > Aquatic > Marine > Unclassified | place: Southern Ocean | collected 2014-10-09
GACGTCACTGTGATCGAGTGTGACCTAACTGTGACCGCAACAGTGTATCGGGGTTGGAAGTGGAGCGGGTCAAGGGAATCGAACCCTCTACCTAATCGTTGGCAACGATTCGCTCTACCGATGAGCTAGACCCGCTTATAAAAACATTATAAATAGACGGTTTTTTTAATGCAATCAATAATAAAGTGATTGATTGCTGTATACATTTTTAAAAATTTGTTAAAAGTATTAATGAAAAAACAAGAATTACCAAAAATTATACCTATCTTCCCTCTAAGTAATTTTATTATTTTCCCTGATACGACCGTCCCATTAAATATATTTGAACCAAGGTATGTTGAAATGATTAATGACAGTATGAAAACAAATAAATTAATAGGCCTAATTCAACCTAAAAAAAATAATATTAATTCAATTCTAGATCTTCATGAAACTGGTTGTTTGGGGAAAATTACAAATTTTAATGATACCTCAGAAGGAAGATACTCAATAGAACTTTGTGGTTTATCACGGTTTAAAATAATTAAAGAAATTGAAAGTAATAAATCATACCGTGAATGTCAAATTAGCTTTGAAGATTACCAGGATGATTTAAATTTGCAAAAAGATGAATTGAAATTTTCTGATCTTGAATTAATTTTTAAAGATTTAAAATTACTATTTGAAAAAAAAGGATACGTAATTAATTGGAAATCCCTGGAAAAACAAAATTTAAATGAAACAATAAATGCGTTAGCTATGGCTTCTCCTTTTTCACTAGAAGAAAAACAAATTTTATTAGAAAGTCAAAATTTAGAAATAAGAAAGAATAAAATTGCTGAAATATTGAGTACATATAATTATGATAATTTTGACAATACAACTGTTCAATAATATCTAAAAATTAAGTCCCTTGTCTGCAAGTTTAATTAAATAATTAGTTAGGCTTGTTTTTTCTCCTATAGCTTTTAAGATTTTAATGAAATTTTTATTTTTTATTTTTTTATCGAAATTAAAAACTTCATAAATAAAATTTATACTATTTGAAAAAATAAAATTTTTATTTTTTGTATCTTTTTCAAAATCAACTAAAATCGATGAATCTATTTGCATACCAAGATCAATTTTATTCTGAATAAGCCGTGATAAAATTTTAATGTCTCTAATAGTCATATTAAAACCCTGTCCTGCCAGTGGATGTATCCTATGCAGCAAATCACCAAAGGCCAAAATATTTTTATGATAGTAATTTCTTAAATTTGAAGAGCTTAATTTAAAACTACTTAATTCAAATATTTTTTGTATTTTATATTTCGGATTATTTTTTTTTATTAAATCTAAAACCTCACTATCTTTATATTTCTTTTTCTTGGTATCTAACGAACATACTATAGATGTTTCACTATTCGAAATCGGCAAAAAAGCGATTGGTCCATCTCTTGTAAAAATTTGAGTAGCGATATTGTTTATTATTTTATTATGTTTTAAAATTGTTGTATACGCAAGGTTATCGTAATCTTTATCAATTTTTTTGGTAAAATATTTCTTTGATAAGTAATTATTTGAATCACAGTTAATTATTAGGTCGTATTTATTTTTTTTTATCAAATCTACATAAAAATAATTTTTTTTAATTAATTTTTTTTTAAAAAATCTATTTTTTGATATTTTGGTTAATAGTGATGCATAAAGATCATCATTTTTTACAATATAGAATAAATTGTCCTTGTCATTTTCAAATCTTAATAAATTTTCTTTTACTAGTTTTTCTGAATAAATCTCTATTTTTTTAATTTGCCAAAAAATTTTCTTTGGAATATTATAAATTTCTTTTTTGAAAAATTCTAAATTGTTTTTAGATATTCCTATTGTCCTGCTTGATGAAAAATTTTCAATTTTATTTTTGTAATAAAAGTGAACATTAATTTTTTTATTTATAAGATTTTTGGCTAAAGATAGACTGGTAAGACCACCTCCTATAATACAGATATTCATAATAATATTTGATTTTAACAATAAAAATTAGATGATACAAAGTGATTAATTCGATTCATTAATTTATGAAATTAAAAAAATTAGCTAACAATGCAATAATCTTTGGAATAAACAGGGTAATTGAAATTTTTGGTATCACTATTTTACTGGCAGGCTTCTTGTTGCTAGCTTCATTAATTACCTTTTCCCCTGATGATCCTAACTTTATTTTTCCAAGTAATACTGAAATTAAAAATATTCTTGGGTTTCGTGGAAGTTTTACGGCAGATATATTTTTTCAATCTTTTGGGGTGATATCTCTATTAGTTCCTTTCAGTCTTATGGTGACTGGAGGAAACATTATTCTAAATAAGAAATTTTTCCTGATAATTGAAAGTATTTTTTATACTACCTTGTATTCCTTACTTGGTTCTTTATTTTTTTGTTTTTTTTATCCAGTAACATTTGAGCTTTATATTAATGGTAATGGAGGTTTTATTGGGAAGTATTTAGAAACGACTGTTTTTAACTCTTTAATTAATATTAATTCTCAAGTTGCTTATTATGTTCTTATCTTATTAGTTTTAATTTTATTTTTAATTAGCATTCAGTTTAAGGTTAATTCTTTTTATGTAATTATTAAAAAAATATTTAAATATTTATTTTCTAAAAAACAAACAAATTATACCAATGAAAATGAAGTAATTAGTGAATTTATACCTCAAGAAAAAATCAAAAATCTAATTCAAGAAGATTTACCTTTTATTAAAAGTGAAAATAAAATTGATAATAAAAAAACAAAATTTAAATTGCCTTCTATTAATTTATTAAAAATTCCAACACAGAAAGATAAAGGAAAATTAAGAGAGGACGATTATATTGATAGTGAATTTTTAGAAAAAATTCTTTTAGATTTTGGAGTTAGCGGTGATATAAAAAAAGTTAGTCATGGACCTGTTGTAACTCTTAATGAGTTTGAACCAGCCGCCGGCGTTAAGGTATCAAAAATTATTAATCTATCAGACGATATTGCAAGAAATACAAGCTCTGAGTCAGCTAGAATTGCCACAATTCCTGGAAGAAGTACTATCGGTATTGAGCTACCTAACTCAACACGTGAAAATGTGTACCTTAGTGAAATTCTTTCAAATAATGATTTTGCAAAAAAAGATATTAGACTGCCGATAGCTCTGGGTAAAAATATTTCTGGAATTCCTGTGGTTGGAGATTTAGCTTCGATGCCACATTTATTAATCGCTGGAACTACTGGATCCGGTAAGTCTGTTTGTATCAATACTATTATTCTGTCTCTTCTGTTTAGGCATACGCCTGATAGATGTAAATTTATTTTAATTGATCCTAAAATGCTAGAGTTATCAACTTATGAAGGAATACCTCACTTACTTTGCCCTGTTATTACTGAGGCTAAAAAAGCAGCCTCCGTATTAGGGTGGGTTGTTAAAGAAATGGAAAATCGATATAGACTTATGACCAAAGAGGGTGTTCGCAACATAGATAGCTATAACGCTAAACATGCTTTAGCTATGCCCTATATAGTGGTTGTAGTTGATGAAATGTCTGACTTAATGTTGGTTGCTGGAAAAGAAATAGAAAACTACATCCAAAAACTTTCTCAGATGGCAAGAGCAGCTGGAATTCATATTATCATGGCCACTCAAAGACCTAGTGTTGATGTTATTACGGGAACTATTAAAGCAAACTTTCCAACAAGAATATCCTTTCAAGTAACATCCAAGATAGACAGCCGAACAATCTTAGGTGAACAGGGCGCAGAGCAGTTGTTAGGTAAGGGTGATATGCTTTATATGTCTTCTGCTAATCGAATAGTTAGGATTCATGCCCCCTTTGTTTCTGACAATGAAATTGAAAAGGTTAATAGTTACTTAAGAAGTCAAGCGGAACCAGACTATATAGATGAAATATTAAGTTTTGTTGATGAAAAAGAAATTGGTCAAAACTTATCAAACTCAACCGACAAAGATGAATTGTATCAAGCAGCATTAGATATTATTAGATCTGAAGGCAAGGCATCAACTTCATTTTTACAAAGAAAATTACAGATAGGATATAATAGGGCTGCAAGAATTATTGATATGATGGAGACTGAAGGAGTTGTAAGCAAAGCAAACCATGTTGGCAAAAGAGAAGTTTTATAATGTTTAGAGTTTTAATAATCTTTTTTATATTAAATTTTTATAATCCTGCTTTTTCTTCTACTAAACAAAAAATACTTTCCCAGATACAGCTTACCGACAATTTAAGTTTTAACTTTGTACAGACTATTGGGGATAAAAGCGAAAATGGAAGATGTATTATAGAATATCCTAAGAAAATTTGGTGCGAATATAATAATTCCAATAAAAAAATTATGGTTTCTAATGGAAAATCTTTAGTAATTAAAGTTAGAAATAGTGGAAACTATTATATTTACCCACTCAGAAAAACTCCTCTAGAATCACTATTGGATAAAGAATATCTAATATCAAAAATAAAGATGATAGAACCAAGAGAAATTGATGATAAATACTTAAATTTTTCAATTCTTGAAAATAATAATGAAATTAATTTATTTTTTGATAAAAAAAATTTAAACTTAGTTGGTTGGCAAACTGAAGATATCTATCAAAACTTAACTGTAACTTTTATATCGTCAGTTGTAATAAATCAGAATATAAGTAATAAAATTTTTATTTTACCAAAGAATAATTAAATATTTACCTGATTAAAGTTTCGGCTTTAAAAATTTTCATTCCTCTCGATAGATAATTTCGCAATGCATTTTCATGATCTAGGGAACATGTGTGAACCCACACCCTAGTACAGCCAGAAGTAAATGAATATTTAATTGCTTCACTTAATAAGTAGCCACCTAATTTTTTTCCAAAGTATTCCTCTAAAATTCCAAAATAAGCAATTTCAGCCTCTTTTGTTTCATGGTTAAATAATAACTCAAAATAACCTGCGATTTCTTCTTGGTCTTTGAGGATAAAGGTGGAAAGCTTGTCATTAGAAATATTATTGGTCCAATCCAAATCATTCCAAACAAGTCGATCAATCCATTGACAATTTTTACCAATGTTTTTATAGAAAAATTTGTTTAGTTGAAAATCTTTTGGATTAAGTAAATCTACAGAATATTTTTTTTCTGGTTTTTTGACATCTTTAAAGTCATGTAAAGATCGTAACTCGAGGTAATTTCTAAAAATTTTTTCCTTCATTCAACTATTTTTCCAATTTTTTCACCTCCGAATAAATGAAAGTGTAAGTGTGGAACTTCTTGGCCTCCATGTTCGTCTAAGTTTGTGAGAGCCCTATAACCTTTTCCTGTATCAGTTGATATTCCCAATATCCTTGAAACTTCTGTAATTGCTTTACTTAAAGCGATTATTTCTTGATCTGAGGCTCTATTATTGAAATCATCTAAATTAATATATTCACCCTTAGGTATTACCAGTGCATGTATTTTTTTTTGTGGATTAACATCATGGAAAGAGAGGACATAATCATTTTCAAATATCTTTTTATAGGGAATTTCTTTTCTTAAAATTTTTGCAAAGATGTTATTTTTATCGTATGTCATTATCTATTATTTTTTTCTTGGATACCTGACTGTTTTTTTCTATTTTCTAATTCTTTCAAAACATCTTCAAACTTAATATCTGCCACTTCTAGAGTGACTAATAAATGATAAATTGTATCTGCTGCTTCATGTACTATATTAGATTTTTTATTTAATGCTTCTTTAAGCTCAACAAATTCCTCTTCCATTTTATCTATACATTTAGATAAACCCCCTGATAATAATGAGGAAGTGTAAGATTTATCTTCATCTTTGTTTTTTCTGTCTCTAATTGTGTTTACTAAATTTAATAGACTTTCTGACATCTCTAAATCCTAACTGGAATTCCTTTTGAATTCAAATATTGTTTAGCTTCATTAATTGAGTGTATTCCATAATGAAAAATTGAGGCTGCAAGAACTGCACTAGCGTTCCCTAATTTTATACCTTCTACTAGATGATCTAGGCTACCTACTCCACCTGAAGCAATCATAGGTATATTAACTGTCGAAGATATTTTAAACATTAGATCATTATCATAACCAACTTGGGTGCCGTCTCTATCCATGGATGTAACTAATAATTCCCCTGCTCCACTATTTTCCATTTTTTTTGCAAACTCTATTGCATCTATGCCCGTATTATTTCTTCCACCATGAGTAAAAACCTCCCATGTATTGCCATTTTTTTTAGCGTCTATTGCAACAACAATACACTGTGCACCAAATTTTTTTGAACTTTCGATTATTATTTCAGGATTTAGAACTGCAGCAGTATTGATTGAAACTTTATCTGCTCCACAATTTAATAATTTATTAATATCATCAACTCCTCTAACTCCTCCTCCAACTGTTAATGGCACGAAACATTCCTTGGATGTTCTTTCAACCACATCATAAATTGTATCTCTATTTTCACTTGAGGCAGTAATGTCTAAAAAACAAATTTCATCAGCACCCCCATCGCTATAGATTTTGGCTTGCTCAACTGGATCACCAGCATCTTTTAAGTTTACAAAATTAATTCCTTTAACAACTCTCCCATTTTTAACATCAAGACATGGAATAATTCTATTTTTAAGCATCTATTTCTTTCGCTAATTCTTCTAGATTAATATCACCATCGTATATTGCCTTACCAACAATTATGCCTTCAATATTTCTATTGTTTAGTTCCTTTGCTTTTTTAATATCTTCAATTGAAGACACTCCACCAGATATAATTACGGGACAGTTTGAGGTATTTGCAACTTTTTTTGTTTCTTCAAAATTTGGGCTTTGCTTCATTCCATCTCGATTAATATCTGTATAAATTAGTCTGCTTGCACCGAAGTCATTAACCTCTTTTAGGTAATCCAAAGTTAATTGGTTAGAATTTTCTTTCCATCCTGATACAGATAAATAACCATCTTTAGCATCTAAGCCCAACGCAATTTTATTTGGAAATCTTTGACATGCCTCTTTTAAAAAATTTTTATCTTTTATAGCAGCGCTTCCTAAAATAACTTTTTCAACTCCTACATCTGTATATTTTTGAATACTATCGATGCTTCTAACGCCTCCACCTACTTCAATTTTTAAATCAAATTTATGAACTATTTCTTTAATTATATTTAAATTAACTGTCTCACCAGTTAAAGCTCCATCTAAATCAACTATGTGTAAATTTTTAAAGCCATGATCTTTATATTTACCAGCCTGATCAATTGGTAATATTTCATATTCAGTTTTATTATTAAAGTCCCCTTTAATTAATCTCACACATTTCTTATCTTTAATATCTATAGCCGGAAATATTTTCATATTTATAATTTCAAAAAATTTTCTATAATTTTAAGTCCTAGTTTATCACTTTTTTCAGGATGAAATTGAGTTCCAAAAATATTTTCTTTTTCAACAGAACAAACAATATTTGATGAATAATCTGTTGTTGCAGAAATTACATTTTTATCTTCTGGAATAAATTCGTAGCTATGCACAAAATACATGTGTGATTTATTTTTTATGTCTTTAAAAATCTTGCTTTTTTTAACAATACTAATTTCATTCCAACCAATGTGTGGAAGTTTGAATTTATCATTTTGATTATCGATCTTTGATACTTTTCCCGAAATCCAACCAAGACCTTTTGTTTCAATTTCCTCATAACCAGTGTCTGCAAACATCTGTAAGCCAACACAAATTCCAAGAAGAGGTTTTTTGTTGGTGAGCACAACCTCGTTGAGTGTCTCTACCAAGCCATTTATGTTATTCAATGCATCAACACAGCTCTTGAACGATCCCTGCCCTGGCAAAACCACTTTATCGCTTGATTTAATCTTATTTAAATCTGATGTTACTTCGATATTAATTTTGTCTTTAGCAACTTCCTTAAAAGAGTTTATTACAGAGCTGATGTTTCCTGAATTATAATCAACAATTGTGACATTCATTAAACTTATAATGAGCCTTTAGTTGATGGAATACTCTTTTTATTTCTAGGATCTATTTCTAAAGCTGTTCTTAATGATCTTGCTAAACCTTTAAAGCAAGACTCAATTATATGATGGCTGTTATCTCCATAAATATTTTCCATGTGCAGTGTTATTCCTGCTGATTGAGAAAATGCTTGAAACCATTCCTTAAAAAGCTCTGTGTCCATCTCTCCAAGTCTTTCTACTTTTAATTTAACTTTCCATATTAAATATGGTCTATTTGAGACATCAATTGCAACCCTTGTTAATGTTTCATCCATTGGAATCATTGCATGAGCATACCTTCTAATTCCTGCAAAATTTTTTAGAGCTTTCTTTAAAGCCTCTCCAATAGCAATTCCTGTATCTTCAGTTGTATGGTGAAGATCTATATGAGTGTCACCTTTTGCTTTAACTTTTAGATCAATAAGTGAATGTTTTGATAATTGTTCAAGCATGTGATCTAAAAAACCTATTCCAGTGTCAATTTTATATTGACCTTTACCATCAATATTAACTTCGACACTGATGCTCGTTTCTTTAGTTTTTCTGGAAACTTTTCCTGTTCTGCTCATAATATTCAATAAGTATATAGAAATTAATTGACTATATCAATATTTGCAATCTACTACTTGAAGAATAAAAATTCATATCCATTTATAATCTATGACTACAATAGTACTTATTAGAAAAAATAATGAAGTAGTGGTTGCAGGAGATGGCCAAGTTAGCATGGGCAATACTGTTATAAAAAGTACCGCTGCGAAAGTTAGAAAAATTGAAAAAAGAAATGTAATAGCTGGATTTGCTGGATCTACCGCAGATGCTTTAACTCTATTTGAAAGACTTGAAGCAAAACTCGAAAAACACGCTGGGAACCTTCCTAGAGCAGCTGTTGAGTTGGCAAAGGATTGGCGGACTGATAAATATTTAAGAAGACTAGAAGCTCTAATGGCTATTGGTGATAAAGAGAATAGTTTTATAATTTCTGGCACGGGTGATGTTTTAGAACCTGAGGGTAATGCAATAGGTATAGGCTCTGGTGGGAATTATGCTTTAGCTGCTGCTAAAGTTTTATTAGATACAGATTTAAGTGCAGAAGAGGTAGCAAGAAAAGCTATTAAAGTTGCATCTGAAATTTGTGTATTTACTAATGATAATATTAAAATTGAAAAAATTTAATGAAAGATTCAAACGTTACACCCTTTCCAAAAGAAAAAAGTGAAAAAAAAGATAGTTCTTTAGTTAGTTCCTTGTCACCTAGAGAAATAGTATCTGAACTAGATAGGTATGTGGTTGGGCAAAATAAAGCTAAAAAGGCAGTTGCTATTGCTTTAAGAAATAGATGGAGAAGACAGGCTTTAAAAGGTGAAATGAAAGATGAAGTTTTACCTAAAAATATCTTAATGATTGGACCAACGGGGGTTGGTAAAACAGAAATTTCTAGAAGACTATCTAAATTGGCAGAAGCACCCTTTGTAAAAGTCGAAGCAACAAGATTTACAGAGGTTGGGTATGTTGGAAGAGATGTTGAACAAATTATAAGAGATCTACTCGAAATTGCAATTGCAATGGAAAAAGTAAAGAAAAGAAAAGAAGTTCATGCAAAGGCTCAAAAATTTGCAGAAGAAAAAGTTTTGGATGCTGTGGTTGGAAATAAAGCAAGTCTTGCTACAAGAGAAAGTTTTAGAAAAAGATTAAGAGATGGTGATTTAGATGATAATGAAATTGAAATCGCAGTAAATGACAGTGGTTCTCAAGCTTCCTTTGAAATTCCTGGAATGCCTGGAGCTAATATTGGAATGATAAACATTGGTGAAATGATTGGAAAATCTGTTGGAAATAAACAGAAGAAGAAGAAAATGACCGTCAAAGAATCTCATGAAATTTTAATTAACGATGAGGCTGACAAATTAATAGAAGAAGATAAAATTATAAAATCTGCAAAAGATTCAACAGAAAATAATGGAATAGTTTTTTTAGATGAAATAGATAAAATTTCTGGGAGGACTGACAGGGCCGGAGGAGATGTTTCTAGAGAAGGTGTTCAAAGAGATTTGCTTCCTTTAATTGAAGGAACAACAGTGAGTACAAAATATGGTCCAATTAAAACTGACCATATTTTATTTATTGCATCTGGAGCTTTTCAACTTGCCAAACCTTCGGACCTACTTCCTGAGCTGCAAGGTAGACTTCCAATAAGAGTAGAGCTTGAAGCTTTAACTAGTGATGACTTTAAAAGAATTCTTAAGGAGCCAGATTATAGTTTAATCAAACAATATGTGGCTCTCTTAAAAACTGAAAATGTAGAATTAGAATTTTCAGAAAATGGAATAGATGCTATTGCTAATATGGCATCAGAAGTTAATGCTACAGTCGAAAATATAGGAGCAAGAAGACTGCACACTATTATTGAAAGAATTCTTGATGATATTAGTTTTACAGCAACAGATAGATCGGGGGAAAAAATTACTATAGACTCCGATTATGTTAACAAAAATCTAAGTGATCTAGTTAAGGATACTGATTTATCCAAATTTATTTTATAAAAGTTATTATTTTTTAATAAGTTTTCTTAACTCTGAAATAAAAATTCTAATTTTTTTTCCATAAAACTTTCTCATTAATGCTAAAAAAGTAATTTTTTTTATAACTTTAAAAGGCTCTCTCTCCACAAGATCTATTGAATCTTTCCAATAAAGTTGAAGAATTAAACTATCTTCAAAAAATTCCTGAAATTTAAAAATTGTTCCAACGGATAAAAATTTTTGAAGTGCATCAATTTTTTTTGTATATTTAAGTACTTGGCCTGAGTCATCAAACTCAAACCACCACTTATGGCCAATATCAACTTCATCACATCCTATTGCTAAATTATCCGCAAGTTTAGTTGGTAGCTCAATATAACCTGCTTTTGATATTCTTTCTACCTCTTGAACAAATTCAATTAAATTTGGAACATGTTCTAAGACATGGCTTAAAATAACATAATCAAATTCTTTATCTTTAAAGGGAAGTTTTTGATTTGGGAAAATTTTTGTAAATTTCAAATTTTTTTTTGAAAAATCTTCAGTGTAATCAACAATATCTGCAAAATGGTTTGCTTCACCCCAAAAATTAACATGGGTACAGCCTAAATCTAAAATTTTTAAATTTCCATTTTTAGTTAACCAGTCTTTCTGGAATTTTTTATCTGTTCTTTTAATTGTCATGAATAAATTTATTTTTTTAAATATATATAAAAAGCTCCAGATCCACCATCTTCAATTTTTGCTTCTTTTATTTCTTTTATTAACTCTACTAGATCTTTATTAGATCTTATGTAATCTTCAACTGAATATTTTAGTATACTAAGGTCTTCTGACAAATAAGGGTTATCTTTATTTTTGGACCTTAGCCCTTTGCCCGTTATTACTTTTATTTTGTTAATTTTACTCAAAAAGCATTTATTTATAAGGTCACTGATAGTGTTGTTGGCTTCCTCTATTGAATAGCCGTGAAGATCTATAGTTTCTGTTAAATATCTTTTTACTTTATTGTTTAAATTTAAATCTTTGTTTCTAATTTTTTCACTACTAGATAGAAATTTATCCCAATCTTGTTTATCTTTATCTGAAATTTTCTTAATCACCTATGTGATAGTATCAATTAATAACCAATTAGGATTAGATGATTTTATATCTCTTGAAAAAATCCATGTATCGTAAACAGTCTTAATTTTTTCGGAATCACCAGAGATTATTTTTTTATCTTTGTCTTTTATGCAGGTTATAATTTCACTAACAAAGTCTACTGTTACTTCTAAACTATCTTCTACTTTTTTGTGTGTTTTGATTACTGCAGATTTAATTCCTATAAAAGTTATCTCAGCAAAATTACCCTTACTTGCTCTGTCTGAAAGGGCTTCTTTAAATTGATCATAAACTTTTTTACCAAGTAGTGGTTTGCTGGCTATCAGTTTATTGTCACTATCGCTAAAATCTGTAATAATTGTTTCATAAGCAATGTTAGCACCTTCTAAAAAAAATTTTTGATCTTCTTCATCAAAGTCATTATTTAATGATTTTTGTTTTAAAAAAACTTTTTGAAATTCTTTTTTTTTTTGATTTGGTATTTTTCCATCGAATTCAGTTTTTTTTCCGAGTATGCCTCTTAATCGAAGAAAAATAAACCCAGCAATCATTGCCAAAAGAATAATGTCGATGTATTCAAAACTATAATTCATATTCTAATAATATTTAGTATGTTGATTAATTACAACTAGCAATTTAGAATATGGACAAATGAACACAATATTATTAGCGATAATAGGTATCCCAATTATTGAGGTTTATTTATTTATTAAAGTAGGGTCTCAAATAGGTGCTTTTAATACTATATTGCTTATTATTATTACTGCTTTTTTTGGAATAGCTTATGCCAGATATGAGGGCTTTAACACTTTAAAGTCTGGAATGTCACAAATGGTAAAAAATAAACTTCCGGCATATGAAATAATTTCTGGTGCTGCTTTAGCCTTTGCTGCTTTACTCCTAATTTTGCCAGGCTTTGCCACGGATTTGGTCGGTTTATTAATTATTTTTCCACCAACAAGAAAGTTGATTTTTAAAAAAGTATCAACTAAACAAAAGTCCAATAGCACAAAACAGGATTTTATTAATGGTGAGTTTGAAGATATAGATGACGAAGATGATAAAAAACTTTAAAATTTTAGCTCAATATGTCAAAGACATGTCTAGTGAAACACCAGATGTTCAAACTTTTTTATTTGTAAAAGAAAATATCTCAAAATATCAGTTAAACATTGATATTAATTCTAAAGCACTAAAAAACAAACTTATTGAGATTAACACAACACTAAAATTCGAAGACAAAAAACCAAATGCTAAAAAATCGCATTTTGAAATAGTTTACGCTACAATTATTGAGATAGACGAAAATGTAAAAGACAAAAAAGATATGGAAAGAATCATACTGTGCGATGTACAAAATAGTATTTATCCAAATTTAGAAAAAACATTTTTGAGTTTATTGCAAAATTCGGGTTTTCCTGGAATAAGTTTTGGAAAGAAAGTTGATTTTACTGAATTGTATAAACAGAAATCAAACTAAAAAAAATTTTTTTTTAGATTATTTTTTAAATGCTCTTTATGTAATTTAAGCTCTTCTTCAGTTGGTTTGACAATCCCTTTATAGTATTTCTTAGTTTGACTTGAACTAATAATTTTTTTTTCGTTATCCTGATTTTGAAAATTTAAAGTAGGTTCTTTTTGATCTAAAAGATTAATATAAACTTTGGCCAATAAATCACAATCGATAAGAGCCGTATGTTGTGTTCTTTTGGAATTATCTACCCTATATCTTTTACATAATGCATCCAAACTTATAGGAGAGCCTGGAAATTTATTTCTAGCCAATGTAAGGGTGTCTACAACATTCTCACTGTTTAATCTTTTCTTACCCAACAAAGCCAACTCATTATTAAGGTGGGATAAATCGAATTGCGCATTGTGAATTACTAACTTTTTGTCTCCAATAAAGTTCAAAAATTCATCTACTACATCTGAAAATTTTTTTTGAGTGGACAAGAATTCATCTGTATATCCATGAACCTCAAGTGCTCTCTCCGAGACTTTTCTCTCAGGATTTAAATAACAATGGAATCGATTTTTGCTTGGAACTAGGTTGTCTAGCTCGATGCACCCAATTTCCACTATTCTATGACCATCTTTGACTGATAAGCCGGTTGTTTCTGTATCTAATATCACTTCTTTCATTTTATAAAATATCTTTCAAAATCTGTTTTATACTTTTTTTAATAGATTTATTGGTAAAATTATTTTTAATAATGAATTGGGATTTTTTCTTTTTATAATTAAGTGACAGTTGAACATTTTTAAAGTTTTTATAAAGCTTTAAATTAAAGTTTTTTCTTTTTTTTAATCTTTTAAAGATATCTATTTTTTTTGATTGAATAAATACTAAAATATCATTTTTTTTGTTGATTTTGTTTTCCAACAAAAGAGGGATGTCTAAAATAACAATTTTTTGATTTATATTTTTTTTTAAAAATATATTTAATTTTTTTCTTATTGCTACGTGAACAATTGCAACAATTTTTCTTAAATTGGATTTGTTAGCCAATATAGCATTGCAAATTTCATCTTTGTTTACTGGAAATAAACGAATGTATTTGGGTAATACTTTTTTTAATTGATTAAAAATTTTTTGATTTTCTTTATATAATTTACCCACTTCAACATCTGCATTAAATACTGGGTAGCCAAAATTTTTAGCTACGTAACTTTTACCCGATCCAATATCTCCTAAAATTCCAATTTTGATCATCAATCTAAGAGTTTGGTTACCTCATCATCAATTTCTGGCAATATATTGGTCCAAATATTAAATGCGTATTTTGCTTGATTTAAAAACATCATTTTACCATTCATTGTCTTGTTTCCTCTTAGTCTTGCTTTTTTTAAAAAAATTGTTTCTTTTGGATTATAAATTAAATCATAAAAAAGTGTACTTTTATGAAAATTTTTATCATAATCACTAAAATCTATTCTTATTTCTTCATCATTATTTAACCCAACACTAGTTGTGTTAATTACAATATTGCAGACTAAAGGTCTTTTACCCCAATCAAGGACTTCTAGTTTTGGGAATAATTTCTGTAATTCGTTTGCTTTTTCTTTTGTTCTGTTGCTCAAAATAATTTTAGCTCCTTCATTTTTAAGAGCAGATATTATGGATGATGTCACACCGCCAGCACCTAGAATAAAAATATGTTTACCTTCGAGAGGTCTTGGTATTTTTGAGTCCTTACTGTAAGGATAAAGTTCTTTTATACTAGCCAAAAAACCTGCACTGTCCGTATTATATCCAACAATCTTATTGTTGATTTTAAAAAGCGTATTTACAGATTGGGTTTCTTTAGCAACAAAATCTAGTTCATCCAAAAAGGGGATAATTAATTTTTTAAATGGCACGGTAACGTTCACACCAATTATTTCTTCCTTTCTGATCTCTTCTATTATTTTTTTTAAATCTTTTTCTTCCACTTTTCTCTTTTCATAAATACTGTCTACTAAACGATATTTCTTCATCCAATGATTGTGTATTTGGGGTGAGAGAGAATGCCCGATTGGATTTCCTATGACTAAATATTTTCTCATTTATAGTTATTTAAGTACTCTTTGATTTTTTTAACTGGCAAGCCCATTATGGTTTCTTCGTCTCCTACTATTTTAGAAAATAAGGATCTACCCTCACCTTCTATTTGATAAACATTGTAAGCATATAACGCCTCATCACTTATTTTTGCTAGATAATCTTTAAGCTCCTTATCACTCATTTGTTTCATCGTTAAGGATGCCTTGTCTGTGTAATTCCATATCATTGAACCACCCCTAGATATACAGACAGAGCTAACCAGTTGATGTGTTTTTCCATTAAGTTTTTCTAATATTTTAAAAGCCTCCCGTCTATTTCTTGGCTTCGATATAATTTCACCCCCTAGATCAATTATACTGTCTGCACCCAAAACTGCTTGGTCAGTAAATTTTTGACTAATCTTGTTTGCTTTAAGTTCTGCCAGGTTTTTTGAAATAATTGTTGGTGTTGCTCTTTCCTTTAATAGACTTTTTTTAACACTATCTTCATCAATGTTTGAAGGTTCAACCATACAGTTAATGTTGTTTTTTTCTAGAATTTTTTTTCTTACCTCGCTTTTTGATGCAAGTATTATTCGATTAAGCATTATTTTTATATATTTCGTGTATTTTAATTATTGATGCAGCGGTTTCTTCAACTGACTTTCGGGTAACATCAATGGTTGGCCACTTATATTTTGCAAATGTTTTTTTTGCGTCTTCAACCTCTTCTTTAATTTTCTGAATGTCTGTGTAGCTAGTGTTTTCTCTTTCTCGGAGAGTCATCATTCTATTTTTTCTTATATCAACCAACCTTTCTGCTTCTGTTGTTAGTCCAATAACACAGGCCATTTTTGGATTTTTTTTTAAGCTTTCTGGTATTGAGCTCTCATTAACAAGGGGGATGTTTGACGTTTTAAAACCTTTGTTTGCAAGATAGATTGATGTTGGCGTTTTGCTTGTTCTACTAACCCCCAATAATATCAAATCAGATTTTTCTATTTCCTCAACTAAGTTTCCATCATCATGATTCATTGTAAATTGAATGGCTTCAATCCTCTCGTAATACTCTTCGTTAAGTGCATGTTGTCCGCTTGGAACGTGTGAGGCTTGTTGGTTTAGTAATTTTGAAAAACTAAGTATTAAATTTCCCAAAACTCCAAAACAAGGAATTTTCTTTTCATCACTTTCATTTGCTAGAAATTTTGCAAGGCTACTGTCTACAATTGTATATAAAATTATAGAATTGTTTTTTTTTTTTGCTTCTTCAAGAATTTTCACAACTTGGTTTTCTGTTCTTGTAAAAAAATAAGATTTAACATCGTATTCGATATTTTTAAATTGTGCTTTAATTGCCAAAAATACTCTATCCAGTGTCTCCCCCGTAGAGTCTGAAATTAGGTATATTTGGTATGTATTACTCATGAATAAAATGTTGATAATTAAGTATTATTTTTACCATTCTTTACAATTATATTACTTTTTATTTTCTCTTGTAAAACCCCATTTTTATAAACATTAATAAACATGTGCATTGTTAATATACATTTTATCTAATATTTTTAAATATAACCTTAAATTAAACAATATACTTTAGTTTTGCATATTATTAGTTGTTAACAAATTATGTATAAAATATGTAAAACAATTAATTACCATTATTCACGTGGTATATAACTAATACTATAATTAAATATTTACTTATTATTATGACACCCATTCAAGAAACCATAACAAACAAAAAGACAACCAACTCTCCAATATGGTTAATGAGACAAGCAGGTAGGTATCTTCCGGAGTTTAGGGAAATTAGAAAATTAAATCCAGACTTTATCAGTTTATGTTTAAATGAAAATTTATCATCAGAGATTACACTACAACCTTTAAAAAGATTTGACTTAGATGCTGCAATAATTTTTTCAGACATTTTAATGTTACCGTATGGGTTAAATCAAAAAGTAGAATTTAAAAAAGATTTTGGCCCAAAACTTGGCTCATTAGATTTAAATGATATTTCCAAAGTAGATGAAATTGATTTTATAGAAAAATTATACCCAGTTTATAAATCAATTAAAAAAGTAAGTGAAAACAGTTTAGTTAAAAATAAAAATGTAATAGGATTTGTCGGAGCACCGTGGACGTTATTAGTTTATATGATTAATAAACATTCACCAAAAAAAGAGTTAATAAAAGATTT
>Ga0307986_10001425_pt1 | contig 17277 bp, 14 predicted proteins | sample EllFjometageno82_FD_203170 | JGI IMG/M metagenome (GOLD analysis project Ga0307986, IMG submission 203170) | Marine microbial communities from Ellis Fjord, Antarctic Ocean - #82 | ecosystem: Environmental > Aquatic > Marine > Unclassified | place: Southern Ocean | collected 2014-10-09
TTTTTTATGACCTTGCATGTCGATCACTCTAATTGAGTGAAGTATTTGTGAGATGTCGTGTCCATAACACCCGGTATTCATTCTTATAGCACCTCCAATTGATCCCGGAATGCACGCTAAAAACTCCAGTCCACTTAATGAATTTTCTGTTGCAAAGTCAGCTACTTTTTTATCAGGTGTAGACGCTCCAACTTCTATTATATTTTCTGAACAACGGCTCATGTAAGAAAATGCAGAACTAAGTTTTATTGTAATTCCTTTAATTCCTCCGTCTCTTATAAGAGTATTTGAACCAGCACCTATAATTGTTAATTTTTGTGGCTTAAGTTTTGCTAAAAAAAAAATAATGTCTTCTATGCTATTTGGTTTAAAAAATACATCTGCTGGACCACCCAAGTTAAACCAACTATAATTAGATAATTTTTCATTTATTAAGAGTTGTTTCCCAAATTTTTTTTTTAATTCTTTCATAATAATTATCATAAATTTTTTTTTAAGTTGTACATCCATTTTGAAATGGTTCCAGCACCCATACCTATAACTATTTCATCTCCTGTTAAATTTTTTCTAAAATATTTTTTTATATCTAATTCATCTTTAGCAATAACTACTTGAACTTTAGAGAATTTTGAAATTAATTTAGAAAATTTTACCTGATTATATTTTTTATCTATAGATTCTCCAGCAGCGTATACCGGACACAAAATTAACAGATCAGTTTCCTTGAAACATAATACAAATTCTGATTGTAAAGTTCTCACTCTTGAAAACCTGTGTGGCTGAAATATGGTAGTAATTTTTCTATTTGGTGAAACTTTTCTAACCGCTTCTAATACAGATTTTATTTCTGTTGGATGATGTGCGTAATCATCGTAGAAATCAACTTTATTTTTTTTAAACACTTTTGTTAATCTTCTTTGTACGCCTGAAAAATTTTTTAATGCTTTCTTGATAATCTTTATTTTTAAGCCTAAGTTTAAACACAAAGATATTGCCGCAGTAGCATTAAGGACGTTATATTTTCCAATTAATCTTAACGAAATATTTTTTATGTGTAGTTTTTTTTGACCGATATTTTTAATCTTTAAATCAAATTTTGTATGATCGCTTGTGTATTTTGGATTACAAATTTGATAATTAGCCTTCTTATCGAATCCATAAGTAAAATAATTTTTAGTTTTTAATTTTCTTAATATTTTTTTTATATAATAATTATCTAGGCATAAAAATGCCTTGCCAATAGGAGGTGTTTTTTCAATAAATGTTATAAATGCTTTTATTAAATTATTAAAATTTTTATAAAAATCTAAATGCTCTTTATCTATATTTGTTACAATAGAATAATTAATTGGTACTTTTAAAAAACTACCATCAGACTCGTCTGCTTCCACAATAGCCCACTCACCCCTGCCTAGTTTAGCGTTATTTTTTAATGAATTAATAACTCCGCCATTAATAATTGTTGGGTCTAATTTTGCTGTTGAGATAATTTTTGCTACAAGAGATGTTGTGGTCGTTTTACCGTGAGAGCCTGTAACAATAATATTTTTTTTTAAATCAATTATGTTTGCTAACATCTCTACACGCTCATAAAGAGGTATCTTTCTTTTTTTTGCACTTACTAGTTCAATATTATTTTTTTTTATTGCTGAGGACTTAACTATAATGGTTGCATTTAAAATATTTTTTTTAGAATGCCCTTTTAAAATTTTAATACCTAATTTTTGGCAATTATCTATATTTTTATTTACACTTATATCACTGCCCTGCACATTAAATCCCATAGTTTTCATTATTTGGGCTAAGCCACTCATTCCTATGCCACCTATACCTATAAAGTGTATTACCTCTTGTTTTCCTATTTGAATTTTATTCATTTTATAATTTCTCAATTTCTGTATTAATTTTTGAAAAAACTTCTTTGTCGTTATGTTCTTTTTGTTTTTTTTTCATTTGATTCAATAATTTTCGATCTTTATAAAGTGATTTTATCAAAGGAAACAATTTTTTATCAACTTCTTCTTCGCTAACTGTAAGACTATAACCTTTCCCTTCTAAATAAGCCGCATTTTTTTCTTGATGAGAATCAGCTGAATAAGGATATGGAATAGAAATAAAAGGTATTTTACAATTCAATAATTCGGCTGTAACAGACGCACCTGATCTGGTTATAGCTAATTCAGTTTTTTCAAAATATTTTGTAATATTGTTAGTAAAATTAAATAACTTGAAATTGAAATTTAAATTTTTATATATTTTATTAAGTTTTTCTGTTTGAGACTCAACACATTGCTGGAATATTTTTATCTTAACACTTTCTTTTTTACATTTTTCAAATACTTGAGGTAATAATTCTCCAAATGATTTTGCTGCTTGGCTCCCCCCTAAAACTAAAATATTTAATACCCCTGGTTCAAATTGAATATTTTTTTTAAAATTTAAAATTTCTTCCCTAATTATATTTCCAGTTACAATTACTTTATGACCAAATTTTTTTTTAATTCCAATCAGATCTTTATAAGAAACGAAAATTTTAGAGGCAAGAGGAAGTAAAAATTTGTTACTTTTTCCTATCTGAATATTATTTTCATAAATAATAAATGGTATGTTTAGTGTTCTAGCTGCTATACAAACTGGAAAGGAAGCGTGACCACCCATACCAAATACTACGTTTGGTTTTTTTCTGTATAAAATTACTAGAGATCTTATGTAGGAAAAAAAAATTACAAATACTGAGAAAACTAAACTTACAAATTTTTTTTTAAATATAGTTGCAGAATTATTTAAAATTAATTTTATATCTTTGTTTTTATCAAAATATTTTAAACCTCTCTTGTCGGTCATAATTTCAACAAAATAATTATACTTAATAAAATTTTTTGCTAAACTGTATGCTGGAAAAATATGACCTCCAGTACCCCCTGTAGCAATTATGATTTTTTTTTTTCTAATAGTCATCGTTTAAAAATCTTTTTCTTGAAAAGTTTAATATAATTCCTGCAAGTATTGCGCTTCCGATCATTGAAGATCCTCCGTAGCTTATAAATGGAAGTGTCATACCAGTTGTTGGGATCAGGCTGGTGTTTACTCCTATATGAATAAATGTTTGAAAAATCAAAAGAGCCGCAAGTCCTGTAAGTGAAATTTTAATAAATTTTTCATTTTCTGAAAGTGCAAATTTAATAATTCTAAATGAAATATATAAGAATATACAAATTAAAAATATTGAAATAATTGACCCAAATTCTTCTGCAATCACTGAAATAATGTAGTCAGTATGTGCTTCTGGAACTCGATCTTTTAACGTGCCTTCTCCCATGCCTTGTCCTGTTAAACCCCCTTCTCTAATCGCATCTAAGGCATTGTTGGATTGCAAACGATCACCTTTTGTTGGGTCAAAAAAGCTTTCAATACGTCTAAAGATATATGAGAACTTATCTGGAAAAGTTAGGAGCAGACCTGTAACAGTAGCTACGGTTATGCCAAAAAGGCTAAAGATATAAATTAATCTTACACCTGAAATAAAAACAACTGCTGACCAAGATAGAATTAATAAAATAGTTTGGCCAACATCTGGCTGACTTAACAAAATAGCGCATAAAACAATTAATATCAAAAAACTAAAGAGATAGGAGGTATTAGAAGTTTTTAAGCCATCATTCGATAGTATTTTTGCAATAATTAAAATAAAAAATGGCTTCACAACTTCGACAGGCTGAAAGCGAAAAAATAATAAATTTAGCCAACGTTTTGACCCTTTGACTTCTACTCCAAAGAAAAAAACTAAACTTAAAGAAATCAAAGCAACGATAGAAATTGGTATTAAAATTTTTTTAAAAAGACTCAAGTGAATAGAAGAAATTAAAGTCATCAAAACAATTGCCAGTAGTGCAAAAATTAAATGCTTTGAAAAAAAAAAATAAAAGTCTTTATTTAATCTTTCCCCAGCTAAGGTTGAGGTAGAAGCAAATGAAAAAAAAAGTCCCAAGACGAACAACAAAAAAAAACTTACAAATATAGCTTTATCTATATTTCTCCAATAATTTTTAATATTAGATTTAAAGAAATTTTTTAACATAATTTTTTGTTATTTTTTTAAATTGATTTCCTCGATCTGCAAAGTTAATAAACTGATCATAAGATGCACTTGCAGGGCTAAGTAAAACTGTGCATTTACTATTTTTTAATGTGATTAATTCTTTAAAAATATCATTAATTGCATTTTTTAAATTAAAGGAAATTTTATATTTTATTTTATTTTTAACTTCATTTTTAAAATAATTAGTTTTTTTCCCTATGATAAAGGACTTGATTATATTTGAATTTACTCCCTTAAGGTTAAACTTATCATCAATTTTGGGTAATCCTCCTAAAATCCAAAAAATGTTTTTGTTATTTTTAAGCGCATACTTAGTTGATTCAAAACTTGTAGCTTTAGAGTCATTGATAAAAGTTATTTCATTTTTTTTTAAAAACATCTCATGTCTGTGGGGTAATCCTTTAAAATTATTTACCGCTTTAAGAAAAATTTTTTCCTTTATCTTAAACATCTTAGATATTTGGTGTGCAAATAATAAATTTTCTAAATTAGGTTTGGAAGTCAAATAGTCATTAGTGATTTTTTGCTTAATTAAACTATTTAAATATTTTTTTTTAATAATTTTTAATTTGCTTAAGTAATTTTTTTTTTTAAAAAAATTTATAAGTTTTTTGTTGCTTAATATGGCAACATTATTACGATCTTGTTTTGAAAATATCTTAAATTTAGAATTTTTGTAATTTTCTATTGTATTGTGCCAATCTAAATGATCACTTGTAATATTTAATATAGCTGCAAAATTTGGTTTTAAATATTTTGCATGTGCTAACTGAAAAGACGATGCTTCAATAATAACTATAGATTTTTTTTTAATTCTTAAGTCTAGTATTGGTTTGCCAATATTTCCCCCGAGCTGAACATCTAGTTTGTTTGATCTAAATATATGTTGTGTTAGCTTGCATACTGTTGATTTTCCATTGGTACCAGTGATTACTATCGACTTTACTGGCTTTTTTTGCATATAAAATAAATCTAGGTCAGTAATTATCTTTTTTTTATTTTTTAATAGTTTTAGTTTAAATTTAGTTTTTTGAATGTTAATTCCAGGACTAATCACAATATAGTCTACTTCGTCTAATGCCTTTTTAAATAGATCAATTTTTTTTTTATTTTTATTACTCCATGTATCGTCCCATGTATAAATTTTTTTTATTTTTTTTTTTCTCAAAAAATTTAATGTAGACTTTCCTGAAAGACCAAGCCCATATATAGCGAAGGAACTATCTTTTATTAGTTTTGATATTTTCATTAATTATCGTAACTTTAAAGTGGCTAATCCAATTAACGCTAAAATAATTGCTATAATCCAAAATCTTATTACTATGGTTGACTCTGGCCAACCTTTTTTTTCAAAGTGGTGGTGAATAGGTGCCATCATAAAAACTCTTTTACCAGTTAATTTAAAAGATAAAACTTGTATAATAACTGAAACAGTTTCAAGTACGAAAAGCCCTCCAATTATCGCTAAGACTATTTCATGTTTAACTATAATTGCTACAGCGGCTAATGACCCACCAAGAGAGAGTGACCCGGTATCACCCATAAATATTTTGGCTGGAGGCGCGTTATACCAAAGAAACCCCAGGCACGAACCAAAAATAGCTCCACAGAATACACTTAATTCACCTGCATTTTCAACGTAAGGAATTTTTAAATATTCTGCAAAAATTGTATTGCCCACCACATAACTTATTAGAGTATAGGATATAGCAACTAGCATTACGGGAACAGTTGCAAGGCCATCTAAGCCGTCTGTTAAGTTTACTGCATTAGAAGCGCCGACTATAACAAAGAGTGCAAACGGTATAAAAAAAAAACCCATTGGTATAATTATATTTTTAAAAAAAGGAAAGTATAAATTGTTTAAAAATTGATGTTCAGAATGTTCGTACAAAATATAGATTGCTATTAAACTAATTATAATTTGGCCTAAGAGTTTAAATCTAGATTTTAAACCTCTGGAATTTTTTTGTCTAATTTTTAATAGATCATCAATAAAGCCTAAAAGACCCAAGCCTATAGAAACAAAAATTACGGTTAAAATATATGTATTTTTTAAGTCTGCCCATAAAAAGGTTCCAAGAAAAATGCCTAGTATAATAATTATCCCCCCCATAGTGGGAGTTCCTGATTTTTTTACTATATGATCTATGGGGCCATCCTGTCTTATTGGCCCTGATATTTGATTTTTTTTAAAAATTTTTATTAGAGGTTCTCCAATAATAAAAACAATTATGAATGATGTGACCACTGAAAGTCCTGTTCTAAATGTTATATACTTAAATACATTTAGAAAAGAATAATTTTCTGTGAGTGACGATAAAAAACTATAAAGCATATTTGTTTCCTGAAATAATTAATTTTGACAACTTGTTTAAACCAGTTGCATTTGAACCTTTTATCATTAAGTAATCACCTTTGTTTATAATGTCTGAAAAAATTTCATCAAAATCATTTAAATTTTGTAAAATGTTGCCTTGTTTAGCTTTATAGGTTTTTTGATAAGTTTTAAAAGCATATTCCCCATATACAAACAACTTGTCAATATCACTACGATTAATAAGGTGAGCTAAGTTTTTATGATAATTATCCGACTTTTTACCTAGTTCTAGCATGTCACCGAGTATTAAGAATTTTTTTTTATGACTTTTCTTAATATTTGAAAAGTTATTAATAGCATTTTTAACTGAAGAGGGATTAGCATTATAACTTTCATCTATAAAATGGAAATTTTTTTTGTATCTTGAGATAAAGTGTGTCTTGCCCCTTCCTTCTACTAATTGAAAATGATTTGGAAAATTTATTATTTTTGTTAAATTTAATTTTAAAACATAAAGTGTAAGTAGTGTAAATAGCGCATTAAAAATAATTAAGGGATTAAATTTTTTTATTTTTAAATAAATATTCTTGTCTAGAACTCTAAAGTGCAGTCTATTGTAATCTTTATAGAATTTATTTTCTATTAATCTAGCATTAGATTTATTTGATTTACCAAAAGATAAAATATTAATTTTTCTTTTTTTTGCAAGCTTTGAAAAATAGTTAAAATACCTATCATCTCTATTTAAGATTAAATATCCTCCCTTATGTATATTCTCAATAATTTCTGACTTTGCTTTCGCAATACCATTTAGGTTATCAAAATTTTCTATATGGGCTTCTCCTATATTTGTGATTATTGCAATATTGGGTTTGACTAAATTAGAAAGCTTTCGTATTTCGCCTGCATTACTCATGCCAATTTCAAAGATACCATATTTATGATCATGTTCTAGATTACACAAACTAAGAGGTACTCCAATATGATTATTGTAGGATTTTTGTGAAAAAAAAGTTTTGCCATACTCATTTAGTATTTTACCAAGTAGGGTTTTGAGCGTAGTTTTTCCTGAGCTACCAGTCACAGCGATAACTTTTGAGTCTGTATAACTTCTTTTTAAAACAGCTAATTTATTCAAAAAATTAAGTGTATTGGGATATTTAATTAGTTTTTTTTTATTTATTTTGTTAATTTTTTTTTGAACCACACAATAATTAGCTTTTTTTTTTAATGCTTCTTTCACAAAAGTATGTCCATCATAATTTTTGCCTTTTATTGCTACAAACAAATTTTCTTTTTTTACATTTTTCGAATTAATAGAAACTCCCTCAAATTTTAATTTATTTTTTTTAACTATTTTTTTAATAATTTCTTCGTTAAAAATTTTATTATATTTTTTTTTATCAAATTTAATTTTTCTACCACTAATATTATTTATTATTTCTCTGTCAGATATTTTAATGATCTTGTTACCGTATGTTTGGGTGTTTTCATGTCCTTTTCCGGCTATAAGTATTATGCTATTGGGCTGTGACTCTACAACTGCTGTTTCAATGGCTTCAGCTCTTGACGGAATTTCAATAATAATTAATTTTTTACTAAATCCTGATATGATATTTTGTCTAATTAGTTTTGGATTTTCATTTCTTGGGTTGTCATCTGTTACATATATTTTTTCTGCATTTTTTTCACAAACATTTGCCATCTTGGGTCTTTTTTTTTTATCTCTTTCGCCGCCACACCCGAAAACTACAATTGGTTTAACTTTATAGTGTTCTTTTAGGGCTTGTAATGTAGTTCTAAGTGCATCTGGTGTGTGAGCATAATCAATGAATATTTTAGTTTGATTAGGTATAGTTTTTACTAGCTGTAGTCGACCATTCACTTCTTTTATATTCTTGGCAATATGTAAAATGTTGTCAATTTTTAAACCGGATAATTTGGCAGCAAGGATTGCCATAAACAAATTTTTAATTTGAAACAAGCCAATCAAAGGAATTTGAGCGGTATAGTTTTTTTTTTTATATTTAAAAATAATATTTTGAAAATTATTATTAGACTTAATTGACTTAAATTCAATTGTAGAATTTTTTACACCAACAGTTAGTAGGTTTAAATCATTTTTTTTAGTTATTGTATTAAGCTTTATAAATTCTGGAATTTCATTATCAGTAATTATGTTTTGCTTTTTTTTTAATAATTTACTGAATAAAATTAATTTAGCATTTAGATAGTTTTTCATGTTTTTGTGGTAATCAAGATGGTCTTGTGAAAAATTTGTAAAGATTGCTGTTTTGAAATTTAGCTCATTTAATCTTCCTTGTTCTAATCCATGGCTAGAGGCTTCTAATATAACGTTATTAATTCCTAATATTTTAATTTTTGCAAGTTCTCTATGAAGAGAAATAATATCTAATGTGGTTAGGTTCGTCTTAACTATATTGTTGTTTATCTTAATCCCTAAAGTTCCTATTGATGCAACAGAAATTTTTTTGCTTGAAAGGATCTGATGGTAAAATTCAGCAACAGAACTTTTTCCGTTTGTTCCTGTGATAGCAATTATATTTTTAGGTTTTTCTTTGTAAAAAACTTTGCATGCATCTGATATAGTTTTTTGAATATTTTTTACTTTTATAATCGGTATTTTTTTATTTATTGTTTTGCAGTTTACGTCACAAACTATAGCTTTTGCACCTTTTCTAATTGCACTGAGAATGAAATCTTCTCCGTTGGATACTGTTCCTTTGATAGCAAAAAATAAATAATTTTTTTTAATTTGTCTGCTATCTAAGGATAGCTCTTTGATATTAATTTTTTGAATATGAACTGGTAAATTTTTAATTATTTTTTTTAACAACATGAGTATTGAGAACCTCGTTGTTGTTTATGGCTAAAATAGGTCCAATTTTTTCTATTATTTTGCCTGCAACATACACAGAATTCCATCCTGATTCGGTTCTAGAAACGTTTCTGGTTACTTTGCCTTTGTAGCTATAAGTAAGATGTGGCGCTCCCTTAGGGTCGTCTAAAATAACAAGAAGAACATATTTTGGATTATTTACTGGAAATATAGATATAAATGTATTGATATTTTTTTTGTTGTTTTCGTAATTTTTTGCTGTGCCCGTTTTTCCACCAACTTCATATCCAAAGATATTGGCGTTGCTAGCCGTTCCATGCTTTTCATTTACTACTTTTCGTAACATTTTATTTATTTGATTGCTAGTTTTATTGGAAATAACAGAATTTCTATTTTCAAGATCAGAATTTTTTCCTAACTGTAGTGTTGGTTTAATCATGTACCCTCCGTTTGTCAAAGAGGCATAGGCTGTAGCAGCCTGTAATGGTGTGGTCGTAATACCATGTCCAAAAGAAACAGTTTCTAATTTACATTTTTCCCATTTAAAATTATGTGGTTGGCCTATTTCTTCTAATTCAAAATCTATTACTTTTAGAAGCCCTAGTTTTTCTATAAAATTCTTTAGTTTTGGTTTCCCAATTTGCCTGGCAATCATTAAGGTGCCAATATTTGAGGATCTTATTAAAATATCTTCAACAGATAAACTTTCTGGAAAATTATGTACGTCTGCAATATTGTGTTTAGAACATTTAATGTTATTAGGAATATCATCAATTATAGTTTCTGGGGATAAAATATTTTCATCAAGTGCAAGAGCTATAGTAAATGTTTTAAATACCGAGCCAAGCTCAAAAACTCCTTTTGTGATTTGATTCATATATTTAATATCTAAAATATTTTTTCTAATATTTAAATTATAGTCTGGTAAAGAAACAAGTGACAAAACTTCACCACTGTTTACATCCATTAGTAAACCGCCCGCTGAATTTGTTTTAAAATCTTGCATTGCTTTTTTTAATTGTGTTTTAATTAAAAACTGAATATTTGAATCCAGTGTCAGCAACATCGGTTCTTTTATCTTTTTTGGATCTCTTAACTCTCTATCAAAATAATTTTCAATTCCTGAAATTCCATAATTATCATCGTCTATTTGCCCTAAAATATGACTGTATAATTGCCCGTGTGGGTATACTCTACTTTGAAATGGTTCGATAATTATTCCTTTTTCGCCTAAAGACCATAATTTATTTTTTTCACCTGCGGTTAATCTTCTTTTTAGATAAAATCTTTTTTTATTTTCTAGTTTTTTTTTTAATTCTATTGAAGAAATTTCAGGAAAATTAAATTTAATGTTAAGAATAAAATTTTTTTTATTTTTAATAAGGTTCGGTTTTACCGCAGCATGGTAAGAAATTATATTTCTTGCCATTAATTCTCCATTTCTGTCTAAAATATCTTTTCTAAATAAAGGGTAATTATTAACTACTTTCTTGTACCCTTGGAAATTAGGTTCTTGAATAGAAATAGAAAATATAGCAATTGCGAAGATAAGTATTAAAGAAAAGAAAAAAGAAAATAATATATAAAGTCTTTCTTCGTAAATCTTTGACTTGTTTATTTTTTTGTTTTTTTGAGTTGTTTCAAAAAAATCATCAAAAAAGAAAGATTTCTGATTATCGTTTTTAAAAAAAAAATTATTTTTCATTAATCAAAATTTTAGTTGTTTTCTTTTGTTCGGATATGAAATCTTCTATATTTAAATAAATTTGTGAAAAATCTAAACTATCGTATTTTTGGTCTAAGTTTTTTTCAATTTTATGAGACAGAACAGCAGGTGAAGTTAAATACTGGAATTCAAGACTAGCTTCTAATAAATTTTTTTCTAAAAAAAATATTTTACTCTCGTAAGTTTGAATTTTTTTTTCTATTAATCTACTTTTATTTTTTATTATAGGAATAGTAATAAAAAAAGAAATATAGATTAAAATTATAATTATCTTTTTTTTATTATATAGGTGCATTTTCAATATCTGTATATTTTTCAAATTTTTTTTTAAATTCTTCTGGATAAATAAATGCTTGTTCTGTGCGAACTGCTTTTCTCAGTTTGGCAGATCTCGAAGCTGGATTTTTGATTAATTCTTCTGAATTTGGTGTTGTAAAACTATTTTTATATTTTTCAAAAAAAGAGTTTTTCTGGTTGTTTATGGTTGGCATGTATCTAGAAGAATTAGGTTTATTAGATGAATAATTAGTAAAATAATATTTTATAATTTTATCTTCAATTGAGTGAAAGCTTAAAATAATTATTTTTCCCCCAGATCTAATGAGTTGTGTAGCTTTAATCATCCCTTCTATTAATTCTGTATTTTCTTTATTTACAAATATTCTTAAAGCTTGGAATGTTTTTGTACAAACATTTATTTTTTTTTTGTAGTTTTTTTTTTTACTTAATTCTATTATTTTTACTAGCTCTGTAACGGTATCAATTTTTTTTAGTGCTCTTGCTTTTACTATATTTTTTGCAATTTTACCTGCCTCTTGTTCTTCTCCAAGAATTTTTATTATAAGTTTAAGATTTTTTTCATCTAACGTATTAATTACTTCTTCAGCTGAAGTTTCTGAAAGACCCATTTGCATATCTATTTTTTCATTAGATTTGAATGAAAATCCTCTGCTATAATCTTGAAGTTGAAAAGTTGATAACCCTAAATCGAAAATAATCACATCCGGTTTAGTTTCTTTTTTTATTACCTTGTCTAAATTACTAAATTTTTCATTATAAAAAATAAAATTTTTTGGGAAATCTTTTTTCAATTTTTGTGCTCTACTAATTGCGGACTTGTCTCTATCTAGAGCTATAACTTTAATTCTGGGTAGCCTTAAAAGTTCCCTTGAATATCCTCCTCCACCAAATGTACAGTCTACGATCAGTTGCTCTTTATTAGTGGGTAGACAAGTTTGGATAACTTCATTTAACATCACTGGAAAATGTTTTTTTTCCAGTGATGGGATAATAGTATTCATTCAATTCTATTGTGATCATTAAAACTTTTGTCTTCTTAGAAACGCAGGAATTTCGAAATCTTCTTCTTGATTGTTTTCCTGGTTAAAAAGTTTTTGTTCTGGTTCCAGAACAGAAGTATTATTTTCATTTTCTGATGTTTCGTCAGAAAAAAGCTTTGGTGTATGTTCTTCGTCTTTGGACAACATTGGGTCTCTTTCTAAAGACACCTTTTCTATTGAATCAAGTTCAAACAAAGTTTCATTAGGCATCATTTTTGTGTTTGTTTCGTTTTCAAAGGCTTTGTTTTCAGAATTATTTAAAAACTGCTCTTCGTTATTGTTTTGGGTAGCTAGCTCCTCCTGAAAATTAATATTTTCTTTTTGAACATCTAAAGAAGATTGCTGTGCTTCATCTACCTCAAACTGTTCGTCTAGCTTTAAAGCTGTCGCACCACTAATTGAGCTATTAACTGAATTATTTTGCATCATCGTTCCCTTGGAAAATAATGCTGCATCTGAGTAGCCACTATTTCTATTTTGGATTCGATTAACCATATTAACCACACCTGTTGTGTTAGCTACTTGGCCATCCAGAGCTGTAGCAACTATTGATACTCTCATCTTTCCATTAAGAGACTCATCTTTAATAGCTCCAAAAATTAACTCTGCTTCTGGATCTACTTCTGCTCTTATTTTATTTACAGCTTGATCTACTTCAAAAAGTGTTATGTCTTTTCCACCTGTAATATTAACCAGTAGACCTCTTGCTCCTTTAAGTGAATAGTCATCTATTAATGGATTGTTTAAAGCCATGTCAGTTGCGTTTAAAGCTCTGTTTTCACCTTCGGCTTCACCAGTGCCCATCATAGCTTTTCCCATTGAGCTCATAACAGTTTCAACATCCGCAAAATCTAAATTTATAATTCCCGGTTTAACCATAAGGTCAGTAATGCTTTGAACTCCATGATTTAAAACATCATTAGATAAATGAAATGAATCTTCAAATGTTGTTGTCTCACTTGCGACCTTAAAAAGATTTTGATTTGGAACAACTATCGAAGTGTCTAGATGTTTTTTTAGTTCGTTCATTCCCTCAATTGCTCTTCGCATTCTTTTAGGCCCTTCATAGGAGAAAGGAAGGGTGATTACGCCAACAGTTAAAATATTAAGTTCTCTTGCTGCTCTAGCAATTACACCCGATGCTCCTGTTCCAGTTCCTCCACCCATACCCGCGGTAATGAAAACCATATTAGCACCTTGTAAAAAATTTATTATTTCATTTAAAGATTCATCTGCTGCAGCTTGTCCAATATCATGTTTTGCTCCAGCTCCCAAACCTTGGGTCAGACTTGTACCAATTTGAATCCTTGCATCAGCTTTACTTATTTTTAAATCTTGAGCATCTGTATTAACCGCAGCAAATTCTACACCTTGCATGCCTGCTTCAATCATAGCATTTATTGCATTTCCGCCAGCACCGCCAACACCTAAAACTAAAATTCTTGGTTTTAATTCTTTAAGTTCTCCGCTACCTATTCTTATTGTCATATTTTCTCCCCTGTTTGTTTGTTATCCCATTTTAAATTTGACCTGTTTTGGTACGCTTTTTTTCTTGCAACTATTTTAAATTTTTCAAAAAGTTTAGGTTCCCATATTTGAAAAGTTTTACCTAAACCCACAAACAAAATACTATTTTTAACTTTTGCGTGATCTAATAATTTGTCTGTAATTAAAACTCTTCCTTCACCATCAAATTGCAAGCTTACACTTTCAGATAGAATTGAAGTTGCAAAATAATCTCTTTTTTCTTCAAAAGGATTTAATGAATCTATGGTATTTGAAAGTTTTTCTATTCTGTCTTCAGGACAAGCATCGAGCGCTTCATGATTAAAAGAAGGGTAAGCAACAAAGCCATTGTAGCCTAAAGAGCTTAAATAAGATCTAAAGCTAGCTGGCACGGAGACTCTTCCTTTTTTGTCTAGTTTGTTTTCGTAACTCGATAAAAACATAATTTTTTATTCCAAACACCCAAAAAAAAAGAAAAGTTGAAAAAAACAAATGTTTTAGAAAAATCTTTTCTTTAAAATATCTCAATAAAACTCCTATTTGGGTTTTTATGGGATAATATGGGTTTTATTTAGCTCAGTCAATATAATAGTTGTTGGCTGAAAGATAAAAAAAGGTTTTTTATTGAGTTTTTTACCTAGATTATTTACTTAGCTAGATAGTCTGTAAGCCGGGTTCTGTCATTAAAGCAGTCATTTCTCTAGGTCTAAACTCACGCTTAGACTCAAGCAGCTAACCCAGACAACGAACTAAAGACTGTTTTTAGCGCTGATAAATCAACGCAGTGTCATCTCTATTTAGCCTTGCTCCCAGTGGGGTTTACCATGCGTTTTTTGTTACCAAAAAACCGGTGTGCTCTTACCACACCTTTTCACCCTTGCCTTGATAAGGCGGTTTATTTTCTGTGGCACTATCCCTAAGGTCACCCTCGCCAGCCATTAACTGGCACTGTGTCTTTATGGAGCCCGGACTTTCCTCTACTAACTAAAGTTAGTAGCGACAAGCCAACTATCTAGCGATAAAGTTTTATTATACTTATGTGGCGGAAATCAAGCTAATATTTCAAAGAACTAGCTAAATACTGGCTAATTTGTAAGCATTCTTGATCAATTAACCCGTTAACTTTATTTTGTCGAAATCTTCTTTGGAATGCCTTTGTTACTTTTGTATCATTTTTAGATGGTTTTTTTTTATCAAAATATCGATAGCCAATTTTATGCAAATTTTTAAAAAAAAGATTACGTAATTCGTTTTTGTTCAAACTCTGTTTCTTTATATTTTTTTTATTTACAGTATGCCAATAACCAATTTTTTTTTGGGACAGAAATTGCCAAGGAAATTTTTCACCTGGATCTCTTTTTCTCAAAGGGGCGATATCTGAATGGCCAAGAATGTTTGTTTTTTTTATTTTATACTTTTTAATTAAAAAATCACAAAGTAAAATTAACTTAGAGATTTGTTTCTTTGAAAAGTTTTCGTACCGAAACTGATGGCCTTTGTTTACAAGCTCTATGCCAATCGATTGGTCATTAAGATTAATAAAATTTTTCCACTTAGATTTTCCTGCGTGCCAGGCAGTATTTTTTTCATTTACCATTTTAATTATGTTTCCAACTCTATTGATCAGATAATGTGTGCTTACTTGACTTTTATTATTTGATAGTCTTTCAATGCATACTCGTTCTGATTGCATTCCTGTGTAGTGAATTACTATAAATTTGATGTTTTTTTTTTTTCGAATTTTGATAGAATAATTTGGAGAGTTAACAATGATAATCTTCATATTAGATATATCCTTACGTTAACACAAAAACTCCTGATAACAGTGGCTTTTTTACACTAGTAAAAAAAAAAAAATTATATATACAGAGGTGGTTATGGATCTTAAAAAAATTATCATTTTTGCTTCAATGAGCATTTTACTATTTTCAACTGGCTTGAAAGCGGAAACAGAAAAAGAATGCTTTGAAAAGGTAAGTAGAAGTATTTTTAAATTCAATAAAGGTTTTGATAAAGCTATTTTAAAACCACTTGCTATTGGTTTCAATAAATTACCAGAACCAATTAAGGCAGGAACAGGAAATTTTACATCTAATATTGGAACTCTACTAACCGTTCCAAACCACATTTTACAAGGTCAATGGAGGCTAGCGGGTGAATCTAGTGCAAGTTTTTTAATTAATTCGACAATTGGCATACTTGGATTTTCTAATCCTGCTAAAAAAATGGGTTTAAAAAATCAACAAGAAGATATTGGCCAAACATTGGGTGCCTATGGATTTAATGCTGGGTGTTATTTTGTATTACCAGTACTTGGTCCAACAACGGTCAGAGACACAATTGGTATTGTTGCAGATTCATTTGTTGATCCCTTTGCACATGTAACAATAAGAGAACATGAATTATTAAGCATGTCAGGTAGTGAGATGGATTATTTTTCAATTAAAGGCGCCTCAGCTATAGATTTTAGAGCTGATAATATGACAAATTTAGATAGTTTAGAAAAAAATTCTTTAGATATGTATGCGGCATTGAAAAGTTTATATTTACAAAATAGAGAAAAAAAAATTAGCAATACCTTTTCATCCAAAGATGACGATGGCTGGGATGAACTTAACAAATAATTATTTTAAATAATGAAAAAGCTAATTAATTCGTTAGTATTCATATCACTAATTCTGATTAGTACGAAAAGTTTCTCTTACAATTCAGACCCTAAAATTTTTATCGATGAACTTGTTACCGATGCTATTAAAATACTAGGTGATAAAAATATTTCAAAGGCTGACAAAAGTAAAAAAATTGAAAATATAGCTCTTGAAAATGTGGATATAAGTGCTCTTGGTATGTACACATTAGGGAGTATAAGAAAAACGTTAGATCAAAATAATCTTGAAAGATATAAAGATTTATTTGAAAAATATTTTATAAAAAGTTTAACTTCTAGATTAACTGATTATTCTGATCAAAAATTTGAAGTTTTAAACGCTGATCAAAAAAGTGAAACGTATACTATCGTAAGTTCAAAAATAATAGAGAGCTCATCTCAGCCAGAAATTAAAATTAATTGGAGAGTTTATACAAAAGACTCAGCTAAGCCTTTAATTCGAGATTTAATCGTTGAGGGGTTAAGTCTAGCTAAAACGCAGAAAGAAGAGTTTTCTTCAATCTTAAATTCAAACAATAACGACATAAATATCTTATTTTTTAAATTAGAAGAATTCATTAATAATTAATTGGTGGGCCCGGTAGGACTCGAACCTACGACCAATACATTATGAGTGTACTGCTCTAACCAGCTGAGCTACAGGCCCTACGTATTGATCATGTTTTACAAGGGTTCGAGAGAGAGTTCAAGTTACTTTTTCAATCTGTGGTTTTTATTGTGAACGGTTGTGTCACGCACGTGAGTAGAACCGTTGGTAC
>Ga0307986_10001426_pt1 | contig 17276 bp, 14 predicted proteins | sample EllFjometageno82_FD_203170 | JGI IMG/M metagenome (GOLD analysis project Ga0307986, IMG submission 203170) | Marine microbial communities from Ellis Fjord, Antarctic Ocean - #82 | ecosystem: Environmental > Aquatic > Marine > Unclassified | place: Southern Ocean | collected 2014-10-09
GGGATAGTGCCACAGAAAATATACCGCCATAACATGGCAAGGGTGAAAAGGTGTGGTAAGAGCACACCGGTTCTATTGGTAACAATGAACGCTGGAAAACCCCACTGGGAGCAAGACTAAGTAGAGGTGACATTGTTGAAAGACTAAAAGCCATCCTTGGCTAGTCATCAGGGTTAGTTGCTTGAGCTTAGGAGTGATCCTAAGCCTAGACAAATGATAAGTTTAAATGACAGAACCCGGCTTATATTTTATCTGGCAAGAAGTTATTCACATTTTTAATTATATTTAAAATCAATGTTCTCATTTTGGTTCAGTATTGAATCATTTTTGTTCTAATTTTTTACTTATTAAATTTATTATTCAAATCTTATTAATTTTATTTGGGACCCATTTTGATATTGAAAAATCATAAAAAACACTCAGAAATACTTAAAATTCAACAATTGACACTATGCTAAAATACCCATATATTCCCATAAATTCCCAAATAAGGGTATATAGAAATTTATGGTTTATGTTTTTATCAAGTTACGAAAACAAATTAGACAAGAAAGGGAGGGTATCGGTGCCTGCAAGTTTTAGGTCTCATCTATCTAACCTTGGATATAATGGGGTAATTTGTTACCCATCATTTAATAATCAATCTATAGAAGCATGGCCACAAGACAGAATAGAAAAAATTTCAAACACAATAGATTCATTAAATCCTTTTGAAGAAAAAAGAGATTTTTTTGCGACGTCAATATTATCTGAAAGTATTAATTTACAGTTTGATAGTGAAGGAAGAATTTCACTCTCACCAAAATTCTTAAAACATGCAAAAATAAAAAATAGCATGTTATTTGTTGGTCAAGGCAAAACATTTCAAATATGGGAGCCAACAACTTTTGAAAAATTTAGGGTTAATGCAAAGAAAAAAGCAAATTTAAATCGTGCTAGCCTTAAGTGGGAGCTTCAATTAAATAAATAATGAGGGGGATAATAAGATGACAATTAACTTTAGAACACCAGAGATAAAGGAATTACAACCAAGGATTTTAGTGATGGGTGTTGGTGGTGCGGGTGGAAATGCAATTAATGAGATGATTGATAGTAATTTACAAGGAGTAGAATTTATTGCAGTCAATACTGACGCACAAGATTTAAAGCATAGTAAAGCAAAATCCAAAATTCAAATTGGTTTAAACTTAACTAAAGGGTTAGGCGCAGGTGCAAAACTTGATATTGGACAGGCAGCAGCTGATGAATCTTTAAACGAAATAGTTAATACATTGCAAGGTTCAAATATGGCTTTTATTGCAGCTGGAATGGGTGGTGGAACAGGGACGGGTGCCGCACACGTAATTGCTAGAGCTGCTAAAGAATTGAATATTCTAACTGTTGGAGTTGTTACTCTTCCTTTTTTATATGAAGGACCTTCAAGAATGAGAAGAGCTCAACAAGGTTTAGAGGAATTAAGAAAACATGTTGACACCATAATAGTTATTCCTAATCAAAACTTATTTAAAATCGCCAATGAACAAACAACATTTGAAGAGTCTTTTAATCTTTCAAATAATGTTTTAATGCACGGTGTTCAAAGTATTACCGACTTAATGGTTAGACCAGGATTGATCAATCTTGATTTTGCTGATGTAGAATCAATAATGGCTTCAATGGGTAAAGCTATGATGGGAACTGGTGAAGCCGAAGGAGAGGGTAGAGCGCTTAAAGCAGCTGAGATGGCTGTAAGCAATCCACTTATAGATGATTACACTTTGAAAGGTGCCAAAGGATTATTAGTTAATATTACTGGCGGGAAAGATCTAAAACTATTTGAAGTAGATGAAGCAGTAAATAAAGTTAGATCTGAAGTTGATCCTGAGGCTGAGCTTATAATTGGTGCAATTACTGACTCGGAGCTAGACGGAAAAATGAGAGTTTCAATTGTTGCAACTTCTTTAGATGGTCAGCAGCCCGAAAGTAAATCTGTAATCAACATGGTTCACAGAATTCAAAACAGAAACACAGGATATACTGATTTTTCTAATGTTGGACCAGCTGCATCTTTTAATTTTTCAACAAACAGTACAAACACTGTATCACACGGTGCAAATGCTTTGAAACTTGAAAATGAAGTTGTATCTGAAGCTGTTAGCCAGCCAATGGTTCAGGAAGACATTAATCAAGTTAACAATCAATATCATGAAGAGCTATTAAAGGATTATCAAGCAGAAGGTATTGTTGAAAACGCTTCTAATGAAGGTGAAACTTTTATGAAAGAAGAAGAAATTGATAATGATTTAAGTGAATTCGGTGTCGATTCAGAAGCTCCAGATTTATTTAATTCCAATGATGAGTCCTTAGAATCACATGTTCTACTGTCATCAGAAAATGATGAACAAGAAGATGATCTTGAAATACCTGCGTTTTTAAGAAGACAAAAGAATTAATGGTCTTCAAAAAAATAAATGGAAGCCACCAAAGTAACTGATAACTTTAAACATTATCCGGTACTACTAAAAGAAATTATTAGTGTTATTACCCCTCAACATGGTGGCACATTTATTGACTGCACTCTTGGACAAGGAGGATACACCAATGAAATCCTTAGACACAAAGATACTCACGTAATTGGCATAGACAGGGATATAGACAGTGAAATTATTGGCAAGCAAATACAAGATAAATTCCCTGATCGATTTTTATTTAAAAATTTAAAATTTAGTGACTTAAATAACCTAAGATTAAAAAATGTAAGTGTAAAAGGTGTAGTTTTTGATTTAGGATATTCTTACACTCAAATAAAAGACCCAAAAAAAGGTTTATCCTTTAGTTCATCAGGTGAACTTAATATGATGATGGGTTTAAATGATTTTTCAGCAAAGGAAGTTGTTAATAATTTAGAAGACAAAGAATTAGAAAAAATATTAAAATATTTTGGTGACGAAAAAGATGCAAAATTAATTTCTAAAAATTTAGTAAGGGGAAGATTGTTAAAGAAATTAGACACACAAGATTTAGTTAAAATTATTGAACAATCTAAAAGAAAAAAATATTACAAAGTTCACTGTGCAACAAAAACTTTTCAAGCATTAAGAATTTTTGTTAATAAAGAAATTAGTGAATTAATATATGGTTTGATTAATTCTGTAAAAATTTTAAAAAAAAATGGAGTACTAGCAGTTGTAACATTTCATTCATTAGAGGATAAAATAGTAAAATATTTTTTTAAAAGCCTGTCTGAGCACAAAAGTATTTCCAGATACGCGCCAAGTATAAAACAAAAAGAAATCTTTTTTAAAATGCCTATGAAAAAACCAATTATTCCATCCGAAGATGAAGTGAAAGAAAACCCACAATCTAGATCTGCAAAATTAAGATACTTAATTAAACAAGAAGATATCCTCGACATAGAGAGTGATATATTGGAAAAATTTAGTCATTTATTGGAAATAGAAAATTTAGGTTCTAAATTATGACAAAATTTGCAGTTTTTGTTTTAATATTTTTTTTGATCATAAGCACTTTAATTATTAAAAATTCAACTAAAGAAATAGAGGACGAAATCTACAACGTTAAAGAAAACTTGTTATTTTTAGAAAACAGACTTAAAGACTCCAAATTAGAATTTGATTATTTAAGTTCATCTGAAAAACTATTAGAATTTCAAAAGTTATATTTTGAAAATTCATTGCAAAAAAAATCACTTCAAGAAATAAAAACTCTGAAAACTTATAATAGTGAAATAAAAATTGGTAATTTAACTATTTTAGGAAAAAACTATGAATAATTCAAATAGATTTATTTTATATGATGATAAGGATGAATTTGAATATAACAAAAACAAAGCAGACTTAGATATAAAATTTAATCGAGTCTCATTCATTTTTTTTGTTTTTTTTATTATTTCAATAATTTATTCAATTCATTTAATTCATCTGGGCTCTAGAAAATCTGATTTATCTAATAGTAATCAATTAAAAATAACCAATAAACTTCACCGTGCTGATATTGTAGACAGAAATGGAAGTTTTTTAGCAAAGACTGTCAGCTCTATTGATATTGGAATTAATCCTGTGGATGTAATTGATCAAAAAAAGCTATTGTTGAATTTGGGATATATTTTTCGAGATAAAAATTACGAACCAATTAAAGCTCGATTAAAAAAAAAAAAATTTTTTTGGTTTGAAAAAACAATTACAGATAATAATTACGAAAAAATAATGATGCTCGGAGATAAGTCTATTCAGGCAGAAGAAAAACTTTTAAGAATTTACCCACAAAAAAATTTATTTAGTCACATTATTGGACAAATTGACAATGACAACCTCGGTATTTCGGGACTAGAAAAATCTTTAGATAAACAATTAAAAAATAACAAAATCTCGGTTCAACTAACTGTGGATAAAAATATTCAATTTTTAATACGAGAAGAATTATTAAAATATAACAAAATTTTTAGAGCAAAGGGGAGTGCCACAATATTAATGGATGTAAATAATGGAGAAATTATTTCAATAGTTTCACTTCCAGATTTTGATCCAAACAAAAGAGAGAAAATTATTGATGTTAATTATATAAATAGAGCAACCAAGGGTATATATGAATTTGGTTCTGTCTTTAAAACTTTTACACTAGCAGCAGCATTTAATGAAAAAATTATTGAGCCAAAAACGGAATTTATTGATCTGCCAAAATCATTAACTTGCGATGGGTCTTTAATTAGAGAATATAATAATAAAATATCTTCAAATTTGACAGTTGAGCAAATTTTAATTCAGTCAGGAAACATAGGGTCTGTTAGAATTGGACAAAAAATTGGAGAAGAAAAATATAAATTGTTCTTATCAAAACTTGGTATTATTGGGGGAATCAATTTTGATATAGAAGAAGTTGGAAGACCTATAAAATTTAATTGGGGCAAATGTCCACTTGCTACAGCTTCTTTCGGTCATGGCATCACAACTACTTTAATACAGGTGGTCAAAGCATATTCAATTATAGTAAATGGTGGATTTGATGTAAATCCCACTTTGGTTAAAAAAAATAAAAAAACTAAAAAAGAAAAAATTCTAAATCAAGATGTTACTAAAAAAATTTTACCTATTTTAAGAAAAATTGTTTCAACTAAAGAGGGTACAGCTAAATTAGCTAATGTTAATGGTTATGAAATTGGGGGAAAAACAGGTACAGCCAATAAAGTTTCAGGAGGTGTTTATTCTAACAAAAAAATAAATACTTTTGTTTCTGTTTTTCCAACATCAAAGCCAAAATTTATTTTAGCAGTTATGCTGGAAGAACCGGAAATTAATGAAGATTATATTTACGAATATAGAGATGGTTCAAATTTTAAATTAAAGGGGAGTCCAAGAAATACAGCTGGTTGGAATAGTGTAGAAGTTGCAGGACATATTATAGAAAAAATTGGGCCTATTTTAGCCACAAAATATAATGAAGTTTATTAATAATGTATCTTGGAAATTTCATAAAAAAATTAGATAAAAAATATCATAAAGTTTTTTTTTCAGGAATAGCCTTTAATAGCTCTCAAGTTAAGAGAGGTTATATCTTTTTTGCAATTAAAGGAAATAAATTTGATGGAAACAACTATATTCATGATGCAATTAAAAAAGGTGCAAAAATAATTGTTTCAGAAAAAAAAATAAACTTCCAAAATGAAGGGGTAATTTACTTAAAAGTAAAAAATCCAAGAAAGTTATTAGCTGAGTTGTCTTACAAGTTCATTAAAAGAAATATAAAAAAATTAATCGCAGTAACAGGAACAAACGGAAAATCCTCAGTTGCAGATTTTTACTATCAAATTTTAAATTTAAATAAAAAAAGAGTCGCATCCATAGGAACCATGGGTGTTAAGTCAAAAAATAAAAAAAGAGAAATCGAAAATACAACATTAAATCCAATAGAGCTAAGCAAAATTATTAATGACCTTGGTTTAAAAAAAATTGATCATATTATTTTGGAAGCGTCTAGTCATGGACTGAAACAAAATAGATTAGATGGATTATCTTTTGACACAGGAATATTCACAAATTTATCTCATGATCATTTAGATTATCATAAAAACTTTAAAGATTATTTGAACTCAAAATTATATTTATTTAAATATTTGGTAAAAAAAAAGGGTCATATAATTACAGACTCAACAATTCCACAATTTAGAGAAATAAAGAAAATAACTAATAAAAAACAATTGAAGTTAGTAACGGTCTTTGGAAAAAATTCTGACTTAGAATTAGTTACTCATACCTATGAAAACGAAAATCAAATTTTAAGAATTAAATATAAATCTCAAATATTTAAAGTTAAACTAAGTTTAATTGGTAAAATTCAAATAAAGAATATTTTGATGGCAGTTTTAGCTGCAATCAAAAGTAATCAAAATATTAAAGATATTACCAAGATAATCAGCAAACTTAAGCCAGTAGAGGGGAGATTAGAAAAAGTTGGTATATTGAGAAACAAAAGTAAAGTCTTATTAGATTATGCACACACACCAGATGCTCTTGAGACTGTTTTGGTAAATGTCAAAGAACAATTTCCATCAAGTAAAATTTTTTTAGTCTTTGGGTGTGGGGGTGATAGAGATAGGGATAAGAGATTGAAAATGGGTAAAATTGCATCAAAGTATGCTCATAAAATTTACTTAACTGATGACAACCCAAGAAGTGAAAACCCACAAAGAATTAGAAATGAAATAAAAAAAGGAATTAAGAATATAAATATTCAAGAGGTTGTGGAGAGAAAAAAAGCTATTCTAAAATGTATTAGCAATCTTTCTTCGGGAGATATCGCAATTATTGCAGGTAAAGGGCATGAGAAAACACAAGATTACAAAGGTAAAAAAAAGTTTTTTTCAGATCGTAAAGAAATTTTAAAATCAATTGTTCAGAAAAATAAGTCATTATTTAGAGATCTACGATTAAATATTATTCAAGAAAAAACAAAGATTTTACCAAAAAATATTAGTTTTAATAAAGCGTGCATTGATTCAAAAAAAATAAAAAAAAACGATATCTTTTTTGCAATTAAGGGAAGAAAAAATGATGGAAATAAATTTATTAAACAAGCTTTTAGCAAAAAAGCATCATTAGCAGTAGTAAATAAGGTTGAAAAAAATAATAATATTACACATCAAATTAAAATCAAAGATTCTTTAAAATTTTTAACAGAATGTGCCAGGGTCTATAGGAGAAATATAAATACAAAAATTATTGCTATTACAGGAAGTTGTGGAAAGACTACTGTAAAAGAATTATTAGGCAGTTCATTAAAAAAAATATCTAAAGTAAGTATTTCACCAAGCTCATACAATAATAAATATGGAGTTCCTTTAAGTCTTTTTAATTTGAATCAAAATGATCATTACGGGGTTCTAGAACTTGGAATGGATAAAAAAGGAGAGATTGATTATCTATCAAAAATTGTTCAACCAGATGTTAGTGTGATTACAAACATTAGCTATGCACACATTAAAAATTTTAAGAATTTAAAACAAATTGCTTTGGCTAAATCAGAAATAATAAATAACACTAAAGATAATGGTTTTATTATTTTAAATGCCGATGATTTGTTTTTTAATTTACATAAAAAAGTAGCTGGAAAAAAAAATCTTAAAATTTTATCATTTGGTATTAAAAATAAAAATTCAAATATAAATCTTATAAGTATCCAAAAAACTGGTAAAAAATTTAAAGTGAATATTAGAGTTAATAATTTAAAAACTTATTTTATAATTTCTAATGATTTTCAAAATAATATTATGAATATTTTAACTACATTAGCTGTAATGAGTATTTTTTTTGATATTTCTAAAATAAATAAAAACATGTTTGTTAATTTTCAAATACCAAATGGAAGGGGAGATTTTTCAAAAATTAAAATTAATGATAAAAAATTAAATTTGATTGATGAAAGCTACAACTCAAATCCACTGTCACTTAAATCTGCAATCCTTAATTACGATAAGATCGAATCAAAAAAATCAAAAAAATATTTGTTACTTGGTGATATGTTAGAGCTTGGAAAACATTCAGAAAAACTTCATCAATCTATGAGTGTAATAATTAATCGATCCAAAATAAACAAAGTGTTTGTAAAAGGAAGTAAAGTTTTATCTATTTTCAATTCTATTTCTAAATCAAAAAGAGGTAGAATATTAAATGATAATTCTCAAATTATTGATTTGATTAAAAATCAATTAAATAATAATGATTATCTTATGGTTAAGGCCTCAAATGGGACAGGATTCAACAAGATAATAAATAATTTAAAAGGTTTAAAATAAATGCTCTATCAATTTCTATTAAATTTCGTTGACACTTTTAGTTTTTTAAACGTTTTTAAATATATAACTTTTAGAACAGGATTATCTTTATTCACTTCACTAACTATTGTTTTGTTATTGGGTGGGCCATTTATTAATTTTTTTGCGAATAAAAAAATATTAAACCCTATACGTGATGATGGACCAGAAGATCATATAGTAAAAAAAATTGGTACCCCAACAATGGGTGGAGTAATTATTTTATTTGGATTACTGGTTTCAGTTTTATGTTGGGGGGACTTATCAAATACTAGTATACTTTTTTGTATTTACATTACAATTTCATTTGGTTTACTTGGAGCTTTAGATGATTATAAAAAGATTAAATATAATAACTCCTCCGGTGTTTCATCAAAGTTTAAAATATTATCACAAATTTTTTTAGCAGTTCTAGGAGTTACTTGTTTTGTTTATTTTGTTGATTACCAAGAAATTACTAACTTATACTTCCCTTTTTTTAAAAATTTAATAATCGACCTTGGATGGTTCTTTATTCCTTTTTCAGTTTTTGTAATTATCGGATCATCTAATGCTGTAAACTTAACTGATGGACTAGATGGATTGGCAACAGTACCAGTAATCTTAGTTGCAGCGTGTTTTGCTTTTATCAGTTACGTAACTGGAAATATTATTTTTTCAGATTATTTACAAATACCTTATATTGAAGGTACTGGAGAAGTTTCAATTTTTTGTGGAGCTATAATAGGATCATGCTTGGGTTTTCTATGGTTTAATGCTCCACCAGCAAAAATTTTTATGGGAGATACAGGCTCTCTTGCTCTTGGTGGATCTTTAGGTGCAGTTGGAATAATTACTAAGCATGAAATAGTTTTAGCAATAACAGGTGGTTTATTTGTGTTGGAGGCTGTTTCAGTAATGGTTCAGGTAATTTCTTTTAAGTTAACAGGAAAGCGAATTTTTAGAATGGCACCAATACATCATCATTTTGAAAAAAAAGGTTGGTCTGAATCAACGGTAGTAATTAGATTTTGGATAATCTCAATTATATTAGCGATGATTGGTTTGGCTACACTTAAATTAAGATAATGAATGAAAATTCTAATATTTTTATAAATAAAAAAATTTTAATTTATGGAATTGGCAAAACTGGAATTTCTGCATTTAATTTTTTAAAAAGATATAACGATATTTCACTTTTTGATGATAATAAAAAAATAAGATTAAAAAATCCCTTTAAAAATAAATTTATATTATTCAATCAAATTAAAAAATTTAAGTTTGATTTAATTATTTTAAGTCCTGGAGTGAACATTAATCAGTGTAAACTAAAAAATTTTCTGAAAAAAAATTTTAAAATTATTTATACAGATTTGGATATTTTCTTCTCATTCTATAAAAATCAATGCATTACAATTACGGGTACAAACGGAAAATCAACCTCCTGTCAATTATTGTATGAGGTTTTAAAAAAAAATGGACATGATGTTAAACTTGCTGGAAATATTGGATATCCCATCTTATCTACAAAGAATATAAAAAGAAAATCTATTTTTGTGATAGAGGCTTCATCATATCAATTAGATTATAGCAAGTTATTTGCCACTAAATATGCTGTTATACTGAATATAGCACCTGATCATTTAGAGAGGCACAAAACATTAAAAAATTACATTATAGCTAAATATAAATTAATACAAAATCAAGAGAAAGGGTCAATAGCTTTTATTAATAAGTACGACAAGTATCTACAAAAAGAAATTAAAAAAAATAAAAATAAAAGCAAAATTATCAAAGTTGAAACAAATTTAAAAAATGAAATTATTAATGCTTTTCAAAATAATTATTTTTCATCAATATCTAATAAAGAAAATTTAGCATTTGTTCTCGAAATAGCTAAAAAATTTAAAGTTAAGAAAAATAAATTAGTCAAAGCAATTAATAACTTCAAAGGTCTTAAATATCGCCAGCAAATTATTTTTGATAACCAAAATATTTCAGTAATTAATGATTCAAAATCAACAAGCTATTCATCTTCAATTGAAATACTTAAAAAATCAAAAAATATCTATTGGTTGTTAGGAGGCGTACCAAAAAAAGGAGATAAATTTAATCTATCTAAAAAATATTGTAAAAATATAAAAGGCTTTGTTTTTGGAAAAAATTATAAAAAATTTTCAATAGACTTAAAGAATAAGATAAAGTTTAAAAAATTTTTTAATTTAAAAAAAGCATTAAGGGGAGCGTTTCATGATATTAATAAAGATAATTCTATCAAAAAAACCATTCTATTTAGCCCAGCAGCAGCTTCTTTTGATAGTTTTAAAAATTTTGAAGACAGAGGTTCTTATTTTGATGAAATAATTAAAAAATATTTAAATGCTAAATAAATTGTTTAGTTATTTTTCTTATTATCAATGGTGGAAAAATTTAGATAAGTTTATTTTAAGCTTGATTATTACATTATTCTTGCTGGGCTTGTTTTTTTCTTTAGTATCAACATCTTTAATTGCATCAGATAAATTAGATACTAATAGTTATTTTTTTTTCTTTAAACATTTAGTTTTTGTTTCAATTGGAATGCTTTTAATTTTTATTTTTTCTTATTTGGATCACAAAATTCTTTACAAATTTTCAACTTATATATTTTGTTTATCTTTTTTATTACTACTTTTGGTTCCAATTATTGGAATTGAAGTTAAAGGATCAAAAAGATGGCTAGATTTATTTTTTTTGCCTAGATTACAACCTATAGAGTTGGTTAAACCATTTTTTATTATAACTCTAAGTTTAATCATTTCTAATGAAAAATTATCTAATTTTAATTTGAAGTTTATTTTTTCTCTTTTATTAACATTATTAATTGTATCACTTTTAATTATTCAACCAGACCTCGGGCAAACATTATTGATAGGTCTTAGCTGGGCAATTCTAATCTTTATATCAGGTATTAATTTATTTTTTTTAATTTCGATTTTAGTAATTGGTATAGTTTTATTATTATATATAGCGTTCTACGTTCCTAAATTTGAATATATTAAAAATAGATTGTTATCTTTTTTGGACTTAGAGGCTGGTACATATAATTTTCAATCTGATAAAGCCTTGGAGTCAATTACTAGTGGAGGTTTTTTTGGTAAAGGTATCGGAGAGGGTACACTTAAAAATAGAGTTCCAGAGGCACACACGGATTATATAATTTCCATCATATCAGAAGAGTTCGGTGTAATTGCAATAATACTAATTTTAGTTTTATTTTTAGTTTTTATTTTTTCAATTTTAAAAAAAGTTAATAAAGAGACCGATAATAAGATAAAGTTAATTTTAGTGGGCTCAGCAAGTTTAATATTATTACAAGCAATGATACACATTGGTGTGAACATTAGATTATTTCCAACAACTGGCATGACGTTACCTTTTTTAAGTTACGGTGGCTCATCTATAATTAGTATTTCAATATTATCTGGAATAATCTTAAATCTGACAAAAAGAAGAGTTTAATTAAAGAAGTGAAAAAAATATTAATTTCAACAGGAGGTACAGGGGGGCATGTAATACCCGCCAAAATAATATGTGAACATTTAAATGATAGTTATGAAATACATTACTCAATAGATAAAAGAGGAATTAAATATTTATCCTCAAATAAAAATAAAACTGTAATTATTGATACACCAAAATTAAACTTAAGTTTTTTTCTTCCATTTAAATTAGTTAAATTGTTTTATTTAACACTTGTATCAATTTTTTATTTAAAAAAAGAAAAAATTATTAAAGTGGTTTCTACAGGTGGGTATATGTCAATACCAATAATTATTGGTGCTAAAATTTTGGGATTACAAATTTATTTATTAGAGCCAAATTTAACGATAGGAAGAAGTAACAAGTTGTTTTTAAATTTCTCAAAAAAAATAATTTGTTATTCAGATAAATTAATTAATTTTCCAAAAAAATTTATTAATAAGATTGAAATAATCAACCCATTAGTCTTTAAAATTTTTTATGAAATAAAAAAGATTGAAGATATAAATAAAAAATTTTGTATTCTTATAACTGGTGGCAGCCAGGGAGCTGATATTTTTGATGATACAATTAAACATGTTATAGCTAATTTAGCTAAGAAAAATCAATTAAAAGTTATTCAGCAAACAAGTGTAGAAAATATGAAAAATTTAAAAATTTTTTATAATACAAATAATATCGAAAATGAAATTTTTAATTTTGAGAAAAATTTTATCAATTTAATTAATAAGTCTGATTTATGTATTACTAGAGCAGGGGCTACATCATTAGCGGAAATTTCAATTATGAATAAACCATTTATAGCAATACCCCTACCCACCGCTAAAGATAGTCATCAAATGGAAAATGCAAAATTTTATGAAAAAATGGGATGTTGTTGGATTTTAGACCAAACAAATTTAAGCAAAGAAAAATTATTAAATACTTTATTGAATATTCTAAATAATAATTCAGAATTAAAAAACAAAGAAATAAACTTAAAAAAATTGAACTATCAAAATTCATGGAACGATGCTAATCAAAAACTAAAAAAGATAATTAATGAAAATTGAGTTAGCAAAAAAAGAAATTATTCATTTCATAGGAATAGGAGGAATTGGGATGAGTGGTCTTTCTTTGATTATGAGAGGTAAAGGTTTCAATGTGCAAGGTAGTGATATTTCAAACAATAAAAATATAGATAGATTAAAAAAAGAAAAAATAAGAATTTTTATAGGTCATTCAAAAAAGAATTTAGACAATGCAACAATTGTAGTTATTTCATCTGCTATTAAAAATAATAATTCTGAGTTAATTGAAGCCAGAAGAAAAAAAATTCCAATAATCAATAGAGGCAAAATGTTAGCTAGTATAGTTTCTTTAATGAAAAATATTGTTGTTGTAGGATCACATGGGAAAACAACAACAACATCTTTGATAGCATCAATTTTTCAAGAAACAAATTTAGACCCAACTATAATTAATGGTGGAGTAATAAATTCAATCAAAAATACTGCAAAACTTGGAAAAAGTGATTGGTCGATTTTAGAAGCTGATGAGTCTGATGGAAGCTTTGTGCACATTGCTCCCACATATGCAATAATAACAAATATTGATCGGGAGCACATGGACTTTTATAAATCTATGAACGATTTAAAAGAATACTTTATTGAGTTTGTGAATAAAGTCCCACTATTTGGTAAATCGTTTATTTGCACGGATGACAAAATAAATAACGAATTAATAAAAAAAATTAAAAATAAGAATTTTTATACTTATGGAGAAAAAAATAGTTCAAATTTAAGAATAAAAAATATACAACAATTTGAAGCATTTTCTGAATTTGATGTTGTGGTAAATTTACCCAATAAAGAAATATTAAATATTAGAAAATTAAAAATTCCATTATTAGGCGTTCATAATATTAGAAATTCTGTTGCAGCAATAGGTGTTGCTTTATCTGTGGGTATTCCTATTAAAAAAATTAGGAAGGGTTTAATGAACTTCAAGGGAGTTCAAAGAAGATTTAATAAAATATTTACATATAATAATATTGATTTCTATGATGATTATGCTCATCACCCAACAGAAATTAAGGTTGTATTGGAAGGTATAAAAAAAGTATTTAATAAACATGATAAAGTATGTATTTTTCAACCACATAGAATTTCAAGATTAAAAGATCTAAAAAAAGAATTCACTTATGCTTTTAAAGATGCAGATACTGTAATTTTGTGTCCAATATATACAGCAGGTGAAAAAATTAAATTAGGTTTTAGTTATGATAATTTTGCAAAACAAATTATAAAAAATTCTAAAGTTAAATTATTCATGGTTGAGAATAACAATCAATTAGCAAAATTTTTAAAAAAAAATATGTATGGGAAAAAAATAGTTGTAGGTATGGGTGCGGGATCAATCTCTAATTGGATAAAAGAATTACCTAGTTTAATGTGATGGAAATAAATCAATTAAAAGAATTACTTAAAAAATTTGACTCAAAGATTATCTATAATGAAGACTTAAAAAAGAAAAATTGGTTTAATATAGGTGGAAAAGCAAAGATTTTTTTTAGGGCCGATGAATTAAAAGATTTAATTGAGTTTTTAAAAACCCTAAATAATAGAGAAAAAATCTCTGTGATTGGAGCAGGCTCTAATACTTTAATTACAGATGATGTTTATGATGGTGTGGTAATAAAGCTAGGAAAAAAGTTTAATAGATTATCCCTTTTAAATAAAAATATAATAATTTCAGGCGCTGGTGTTCTAGATAAAAAATTGGCATATTATGCATCAGATAACAATTTAAGTGGTTTTGAATTTTTGGCATGCATTCCAGGTACAATTGGAGGTGGAATAAAAATGAATGCAGGATGTTTTGATCAAGAAATTAAAGATATTTTAGTTTCAATACAAGCAATAGATAAAACTGGGAATATATTAACAATCTCAGCAAAACAAATTAAATTTGATTATAGAAATAATGATTTGTCAGATAATTTAATATTTTTAAGTGCCTCGTTTGAAGGTAGGACAAAAAGTTCTGAAGTAATAAAGAATAAAATGTTAAAATTAAAAGCAAAAAAAGATAATAATCAGCCCACAAAAATTAAAACTAGTGGCAGTACATTTAAAAATCCAATAAAACAAACTGATAGAAAAGTTTGGGAGTTAATCAAGGAATCTGTGCCATCAAACTTAAGCTTTGGTGATGCATGCATTTCAGATAAGCATTCAAACTTTTTTGTTAATAAGGGTGAAGCAACTTTTAGTGATATGAAAAAATTAATTGATTTTGTTACTAAAAGTGTCCTTGAAAAAACAGGAATTAGTATAGAAAAAGAAATAAAAATCATAGAAAATTGAAAAAAAAAATTTTAATAATTTCAGGAGGTATCTCAAAAGAACGAGAGATAAGCCTCGAAACTGGCAAACAAGTTGCTAATGAGCTCAAAAAAAATAAATATAGAACTAAGACCTGCGAACCAGATTATAACTTAATAAATATTGTTAAAAAATTTAAACCAAATATCATTTTTAATGCTTTGCATGGTCAGTTTGGGGAGGATGGATATATCCAATCTATTTTAGAGAATATTGGTATACCGTATACTCACTCTGGAATTATCGCGTCTGCAAAGGCAATGGATAAAGAGATTTCAAAAAAGATATTCTATAATAATAAAATTTTATCTCCAAAATTTATAAAGTATTCTTTTGATAAATCTAAGTCAGAATTAAACGATATAATTGAAAAAAAATTAAGCTTTCCAGTTGTTATTAAACCAATTAATGAGGGATCAAGTGTAAATGTATTCATTTGTAATAAATTTAATATTAACAAAAAATTAAAAATCTTGAAATTTTATAAAAAAATTTTAATCGAGCAATTTATACCTGGTCGCGAAATTCAAGCTGCAATTCTAGGAAAAAATAAACTAGGTGCAATTGAATTAAAACCAAAACGAAAATTTTATGACTATCAAGCAAAATATAACTCTAAAGCTAAAACTGAGCATATAATTCCAGTTAAATTGACAAAAAAAAAATACAGTGAGTTAATGAACATTTCATTAAAAGTTCATAATTTACTTGGATGCAGAGGTGTAACCAGGTCAGATTTTAAATTTTACAAAAATAAATTTTATTTGTTAGAAATTAATACGCAGCCTGGGATGACTAAACTTTCTTTAGTTCCTGAAATATCAGCCTATAAGGAAATAAATTTTATTAATTTAATTAAACTGATTTTAAAAGATGCATCAACAAATAAGTAAGAAAATTTATATCTACTTATTTATTTTTTTTTTATTAGGTACGTTTAGTAATAAAAATTTTTTACAATTTAGTTTTCCAAAAATTGATAGCTTTGAAGTTATTGGTTTAAATAAAATCGAAAGTGATCAAATTTCTCAAGATTTATTAATTTTTGAAGAATCAAATTTGTTTCTTATAAAAAAAAAAAAAATTTCCAATATTATAAATTCAAATAAAATTATTGAAAAATTTTCTATTTTTAAAAAATATCCCTCCAAATTAACTATTAATGTAAAGAAAACTAAATTTCTTGCTTATACAAAAATAAATAATGTTAATTTTTATATCGGTTCAAATGGTAATTTGATTAAAATAATAAATAATCAAATTGAATTACCATTTATATTTGGAAGTATCGAGATTAAAGAATTCTTGAAATTAAAAAAAATTATAGATAATTCAAGTTTTAATTATGATAATATAAAAAATCTATATTATTTTAAATCTAAAAGATGGGATATTGAAACTAAAGATAACCTAATTATAAAATTACCCACCACACACTTGGAAGATTCATTTAAAATATTACTGAAGATATACAAAAAAGAGGAATTTAAAGGTTTTAAAGTAATTGACCTTCGACAAAATAATCAAGTTATTTCCAATGGATAAAACAGAAAAAAATAAATATTTTTTATTAATTGGATTCAACAAAATTAAGTTTGTAGCTTTAAATAGAAAAAATGAAATTTCATTTAATAAAGAAATTTTTATAAATGATACTTCACTAGATGAAAATTTAAAATCATTAGAAAATTTTTTAGATCAAAATATTATTAAAATTGAAAATAAATTAAAAGATCATATTAAAGATATTTATTTAATTGTTAATTATAATAATTTTCTTACGATTGATATGTCGTCAACTAATAATTTTAAGAATTATATTAATCAACCAGAAAATGCTTCAAACTTCTTCAATAATATAAAAAATAATTTAATCAAAAATATGGGTGGTTATGACTTGATGCACATGATGATTAATAAGTTTATAATTGATAAAAAAAATTTTTCTTCAGTACCAATTGAAGGTAATTATAATGATATATTTCTTGAATTAAGATTTATATTTTTGCAAGATAACATTATAAAAAATCTTAAATCAATTGTTTCTAAATACCAAATTTCAGTAAAAAATATCTCCTGCTACGAGTATGTTGATAGTTATAATT
>Ga0307986_10001428_pt1 | contig 17273 bp, 21 predicted proteins | sample EllFjometageno82_FD_203170 | JGI IMG/M metagenome (GOLD analysis project Ga0307986, IMG submission 203170) | Marine microbial communities from Ellis Fjord, Antarctic Ocean - #82 | ecosystem: Environmental > Aquatic > Marine > Unclassified | place: Southern Ocean | collected 2014-10-09
GAAGACTCTAGAAGGTTTTTTTCGAATCGGTCTTTTTATGCTATTTTCTTTAATGTTCTTTACAACTTTTAACGATCTTAAAGATATTGGCTTATTTTAAGCCATTTTTAATCACTAAAAAACTCAATAAAATCAATACTAATTAGCCATACTATATGTTGATGTTTATTGTTTTTAAAACACTAAAAAAAGTGTTGATTTATAAGCATAATTGTAGAGATTAAAATTATAACCAAAAAAGGTCTAAATATATGAACAAAAAACAACTAGTAGCAAAAATCTCTACAACATTAGGCCAAAGTAAAGCTGATGCTGAGAGAACTTTTGATTCAATTACGACTATTATCTTAAACGAGTTAAAAAACGACGAAACTGTTAAAATAGCTGGTTTTGGCACATATAAAGTGGCAAAAAGAAAAGCCAGAGTAGGAAGAAACCCAAGAACAGGGGAGTCTATCCAAATTTCAGCGTCTCAAAAAGTTAAGTTTTTACCTGCTAAAAGCTTAAAAGAAATGTTTAACAAATAGACATTATTTATTTAGTAGCTCCCATATTAAGGGAGCTATTAAAATTTTACATACCTCCAATACCCTTAAAACATTGTTTTCCCAGAATACCTAAGATGACCAACCGTCGTTAGTCATAAGCTGGCTTCTGAAATAAGTTTAATTTCTAGACATTATCAAAACAAGGAAAATAAATGAAAAAAACATTATTTTTAATATTAAGTATTTTCGTGTTTTTACTATCATTTCCAAAATTAAGTTTTGCAGAGACGACGATGTCTAAAGAAGGTCAATATATATTTAATTCATTAGGGTTTTATATAGGTGGAGTTTTAGTAGCTTTCATGGCCGCTGGCTTTTGCATGTTAGAAAGTGGCTTAGTAACAACGAAAAGTGTTTCATCGATTGCAGCTAAAAATATTGGGAAATTCGCAATTGGATCAATTGTTTTTTTTTTAGTTGGATATAATTTAGCATACGATATTCCTGAAGGTGGGTTTATAGGAACGTTGTCGATTTGGACTGACACATCAAATGTAGAGACTGGTTATTCAGGTTATTCTGATTGGTTTTATCAAACCATGTTTGTTTGCGCTACAGTATCTATTGTATCTGGAGCGGTTGCTGAAAGAATTAAAATTTGGCCATTTTTTTTCTTTGCAGCAATTATGGCTGGATTTATTTACCCAATTTCAATGGGTTGGCAGTGGGGCGGTGGTTGGTTATCCGTTGCTGGTTTTTCTGATTTTGCTGGTTCTACTTTAGTTCATGCATGTGGTGGTGCTGCTGCATTAGCAGGAGTAATTGTTTTAGGAGCTAGAGAAGGAAGATTTAGTGTTAAAGGCGAAAAGAAATCAATGATACCATTTGCAGCTTCTAGTATTCCACTAGTGACCTTAGGAACATTTTTACTTTGGTTTGGTTGGTTCGGCTTTAATGGTTTTAGTCAGCTTGCAATGGGAACTTTTGATGATGTAAATGCAATTGCAAAAATTGCTGTTAACACTCACCTTGCAGGAGCGGCAGGTGTAGTAACTGGTGCAGCTCTTACTCGTTTAATCGGAGGTAAAACAGATATCATAATGATGTTAAATGGTGCGCTAGCTGGTTTAGTCGCAATTACCGCAGAACCATTAACGCCAACACCAATTATAGCAATGGCCATAGGTTCTGTTGGAGCAGTGATAATGTATTATGGTACGAAACTCTTAGAACATTTAAGACTAGACGATGTTGTAGGTGCAATTCCAGTACATTTATTTGCAGGCATATTTGGAACACTAGTTGTACCATTTACAAACATGAATACTTCTTTTGAAACACAGTTATTAGGTGTCATAGCAGTCTGCACTTTTAGCTTTGTATTTTCATACGCTGTATTTAGATTAATGAAAGAAACTACTGGTTTAAGAATAAGTAAAGCAGCAGAAAAACTTGGCACTGATAAAGCTGAAATAGGGGTAGCAGCCTATTCAATTAGAGATTAAAAAATATTTTTAAAAAAATCACTAAAAAAAATAAGTCTAAGCAGTTTTTTTTAAACCTTATTTTCATCCCAAATCTTTTTCCAATTTTTGTTAGGGGATAATCCGTATATAGAATTTATATTTGTGCAATGTATAGCTATAGAAGGAATTGGAGAAATACAAAGTTCTTGCTTATAAATTTCATGTAAAGGGGACTCAAATGGATAATGTTCAAAAGTACACATACTTAAAAATTTATCCCAATGTTTCTCAACGACTTGTTTACTTGTTAAAAAAGTACATAATGTTTCATCGATCTTTCTCCAATGATATTTTTCTCCTAAATAAATATTAGTATTTTCAGCTTGGACATATAAATAAGGGTAGTCTGTTGGACATATTATTAATTCACCACCAGTTAAAGAAGCAATCCTCTCATAAGTAAATAGCATTTCAGCAAAGCTATCGAGCTCATGTACATAATCATCTTCTACAAAATAAATTAAATCTTCTGACATTTTTGACAGTATTAATGACTTGTGTATATTTGACATATTAGAGATTTGATTAGGTGTTGTTTCTTCATTTTTTTCATTTATTTTTTTTATTTTATCTTTAAATTCAGAAATATTAAGGTTTAATAAATTAAATTGTACCGCTGAAGTGTTTAATAAGTTTTTAATTTTTTCTAAATTTTGATTACTTGAATTATGGTCAATTACTGTAATTTTTATATTTATATTTGGATGGTATTTTTTAGCATAGTTAATGCTTCGTAAAATCGAGTTAATTGATCTTAATGTATATTCAATCTTATCTTGCTCAAATATTCTTTTCTTGTTCTGAGTAAGCATATTAACGCTTGAACAAGTTCTAATGATTATGTCTAATGACGTAACTTTTCTTGAAATCTTAACCTCACCAAGAGGCAAGATAATAGATTTTGTACCTGACACACTTAATGTCTGGTCTAAATTTTTATTAGACGTGGGTATATAAAAGTTATTTTGGTCAATAATCTCATAACCCATTAACCTACATAGCTTAATGAAGAGCTTTTTTAAGGGATTTTTAGATTTCTGTGGTTTAATTTTTTTCATTAAATATTTATTTTTTATAATAATATATAATTTAATATCATGAATATAAAACCATCCCAAGATCTTGTTAGCGAAGCTAATCAATTAATCGAAACGCTTGATTCTTTTAAAGTTAAGTCAATGGTTGATAATAACGAATGTGTTTTAATTGATGTTAGAGATATAAGGGAATTATGGAAAGAGGGGACAGTGAAGAATTCTAAGCACATTCCAAGAGGTATGCTAGAATTTTGGCTTGATCCAAAAAGTTCCTATTTTAAAGAAAGTAAATTTGATCTGAATAAAAAAATTATTTTATTTTGTGCTCTAGGTATGAGATCTGCACTGGCTACAAAATCTTTAGTAGAAATGGGTTTTACAAATGTCGCTCATGTTAACGGAGGCTTTGACGCCTTGAAACAGAGTGGATTAGAGATAATAGCTAAAAAGAAAAAATAATTATTTTAGTGATTCAGCTAAAGCATACTCAAGCCTATCTTGACCCCAAAATACTTTATTGTTTACCACAAAAGTTGGAGCTCCAAAAACACCTTTATCAAAAGCTTCCTGCGTTTTTTTTTTTAGCTCATCCTTTACATTTTGATTCGACAATCTAAGAGTAAAAGTTTTAGGATTTATTTCTAGGTTTTTTAAAGTTTTATCAATGACCTGTTGATCATTTAAATTAAGACCACTAACCCACATAGCTTCAAAAATTTTATTTATGTAATTATTTCCTATCCCATCTTCTTCAGCAATTAACACACCTCTGATAAGATTTATAGTTTTGATTGGAAAGTATGAATTAAATTTAAAGCTAATTTTATATTTATCACAAACCATTTTACAATCTCGAATCATAAACTTTGCTTTTGCAGGTATAAAAGCGGGTGCTGTTATTTTGTGTAAGTTGTGAAGACCTCCTAACAATATAGGTTTAAATCTAAATTTAAAGTTTTGTTTGAATTTTAATAATTTAATTTGCTGAAAAGAAATAAACGAATAAGGACTAACAAAATCAAAATAAAAATCTATAGGCTTACTCATTAAAATTAATTTTCTTTGCGTAAAATATTCTAACCAACCAATAAAGGACTATTCCAAAAGGTCCAGTAAAATAAGTCATTAAAATACAAGGAGCTGATAGTACTTTTGGAATCTGATACCTTTCACTGTCTCTAGCTATCCAAGCTCCTACAAATAAACTTAAAGCAAGAAAATGTAGCCAAAAGATAAGTCTAAGAGATTCGTTAGAATATATTTCGTCTAATCCGTCTAGACCCAAATAAAGTTTAAATCCCTCAAAGATATTATCTTCCATGATAACCTGCCGAGTAACAAAAATATAAGCAGCTGTTAATAGCAATGGTACGATTATTGAATGAGAAAAAAATTTAGTAATACTATGATTAGGGATAAATATTAATAAAAGCCAAAAAGGTATAACACCCCAATTTGCAAACAGGTAAATGTTTTCAAAAGTCAGCAAGCTTTGAAGAGTATTTATCATTAAAAATAATATAGTATATTAGACAAATGAATCCCACAGCAAATAAGAAAGATTTTGAAGACCTTACAACCAATTTAAAAGACTTAGCTTTTGCTTATTTAGAAAAATATAGTCCTTCTAAACAACAATTAAAGGTCTATCTTTTAAAAAAATACTTAACAAAGATTAAAGGAACAAAATCAAAAAGAGAAGTCTCAGAGATCATTGATGAAATACTGGAAAATTTAGAAAAAAATAGAATAATAAACGATGAGCTTTATTCTGACTCTAAAGCCCGAATGTTTCTAAGGCGTGGTTATTCTTTAAACAAGATTAATCAATCGTTAAGAAACAAAGGAATTGGTAATGAATATATTAAAAATAGTATAGATAAAATTAAAGAAGATAAAATAGAACCTGATTTTGTTTCTGCGTTAAGGCTTTGCAAAAGAAGAAGAATAGGCCCTCTTAGACCAGGCGCCAACAGAGAGTTATTCTATAAAAAAGACATGGGAATTTTAGCAAGAAATGGTTTCAGTTTTGAATTGTCAAAAAGAGTTTTAGTACTAACTTTAGAAGAGTTTAATAAATTGATAAGAGTTATTTAAATTTTTCATCTTTAAAGGTTATGCGTCTTTTTCTTCATTCGTTTTTTGAATTAACTCTTTTTCTTTGTTTTCCTGATCTAACTTTTTAACTAAATTTTTTGTAAACTCTTCTTTCTCTTTTATTACCATCATTTCTAGTTTTCTTTTTAGGGAGTTTCTGACAAAAACAAAAGACACAAGACCAAATATAGTTACGGAAACTACAATAATTAAAATAGTTTTAATCATTTAAGTTTTCAGCCCGTCTCATTAATATACTTGGATTTGCATAATCTTCTTTACCGTAATAAAAAGGTTTACCATCTAACGTTTTGATAACTGCTCCAGCATGTTCAGCTACAGCATGTCCTGCTGCATAATCCCATTCATTAGCTCTTTCTTTAGCTGCATAAATATCAAATTCACCATTTGCTATTACACAAAATTTATAAGAACTAGCCATTTTAACTACAGAGGTTATATCAAATTTTTTTAATTCTATCATTATTTCTTTAGATGGATTAGCAGAACTACAAAGAGCAATTATTTCATTTTTAGGTGTTTTTTTGGAGCAATCATTTTTAATTTTTTTATTATTTTCAATTACATAGCTCTCACCACTTCCGTATGAATAAAATAGTTGTTTTTTTTTCGGTGCTCCAACTAGGCCTATGCATGGAATTTTATCAATAATTAATGCTGCATTTAATGTGTACTCATTTTTGCCAGCTACATATTCTTTAGTTCCATCGATGGGATCAATTAACCAAAATATTTTTTCTTTATTCTTAACTTTTAAATCTACTGTTTCTTCTGAAACAATCGGAATATTTGGAGTAAGTTCTAAAATTTTATTTGTTATAAGTTCGTTGCATCTAAGATCACCATTACTAACAGGGGAATTATCTGGCTTGATGTCAATTTTTAATCCCTTATCGTAAAGGTCCATAGATTCTTGACCTGCAATATTAAAGGTTTCTATTAGCCCCTCAGCTATATTTTTTAATTCACTTTTGTTCATTTTTAATTTTTTCTAATATTATGATTTCACCGTTTATAACTTGTTTTCCTTGATTTTGAAAATTTACTGTAACTTTATTTTTAATTATTGATTGTACTTGCCCTATGCCCAGTCTTTTTGCTTAGGGTTTATGACAAAATCTCCTGGTGTGAAATCAAAATGGATCATGGAAAACACTTATTATATATACTATATATCAGTTCATGATTAATTCGCTAGGCATCAAAAAACCACCTAAAGAAACAAAAGTAGTTGTTGCTATGTCGGGTGGCGTAGATTCCTCTGTGGTTGCAGGTTTAATGAAAGAAGAAGGCTATGATGTAACTGGTATTACACTAAAATTATACGATGATACTAAAGTCTCAAAAGAAAGTAGGCAATGTTGCGCTGGACAAGATATTATGGACGCTAAAAGAGTTTCAGAGCATTTAGATATCAATCATAAGATACTTTTTTATCAAAAAAAATTTAAAGAAGAAGTTATAGACTCTTTTGTAGACAGCTATATTGCTGGTGAAACACCAATACCGTGTATTCAATGCAATCAAACTGTAAAATTTAGAGATCTATTTAAACATGCAAAAGAGCTGAATGCAGATGCCCTGGTGACTGGACATTATGTTTCTAGACTCCAAAGTAAAGACAATAAGGCTTGCATGTATAGAGCAAAAGATGAAAGCAGAGACCAAAGTTATTTTCTATTCAGTACTACTCAGGAACAATTAGACTATTTAAGGTTTCCACTAGGAGAAATTGAAAAACAAGAGACAAGAAATATAGCAAATAAATTAAGTCTGAATGTGGCCGATAAACCAGATAGCCAGGATATTTGTTTTGTTCCTAACGGAGATTATAGTTCCGTTATTAAGAAATTTAGACCCGAGTCTTTTAAGACCGGAGATATTCTAAATTTATCTGGAAAAAAACTTGGAGAACACGAGGGTATAATTAATTACACAATAGGACAAAGAAAAGGTATTAAGATTTCAAGTATAGATCCTTTGTATGTTGTAAATATAGATGCGGATAAAAATACAATTATTGTTGGATCTAAAGAATCCTTAATCATTCAGAATTTAGAATTAAAAGATTTAAATATCTTAGGATCCCAAAAAGAATTTGATCACCCCATTTTAATAAAAGTAAGGTCTACTGGAAAATTATTAAAAGCTAAAATTAATTTTAAAGAAAAGTTTGCTGATGTTGAGATATTTGACGGAGAAGCTGGTATTGCACCAGGTCAAGCATGTGTTTTTTATTCTAAGGACAATCATGGGGATAAACTTTTAGGTGGTGGCTGGATTTGCAAGACAGCCAATAAAAATTTATCCACGTAATCAACAGGTAAAAATTCACGCAACCAATAAGTGATATCTTATTAGTTTCTCATATGGTTTAATCTAAATGAATTAAGAGGCAACTCTTAACTGGCCAACTTAGGAAAGACCGCAAGGTTCAAGCTAAGAGGGCAGAAAACATGAGTAAGTAGAACTAACCAGCTCATGTGACCGAAACGATAGTAGTTCTAAAATAGCGTTTCAAAATTTCAAGATTAAGTGGTGAAAGCCACTTAATCTTTGATTTTTTATAAACACTTCTTTTTTTTCAAATTCTGTACTATTAAAATTATTTATAATAAGAATGCTTATAAATTATGAGAATAGAAGAAGAGCTAAAACTAGACTACTCTGACGTTTTGTTCAGACCAAAAAGAAGTACGCTATCTAGCCGTAAAGAAGTAGATTTACACAGAACTTACAAATTTAAATATAGCAAAAATGAGTGGACAGGAATTCCTATTATGGCTGCTAATATGGACGGTGTAGGTGAACTTTGTGTTGCTGAAAAACTTTCAGAATTTAGTATGATTACATCTTTAACCAAACAACATGATGTAAGAAAACTTAAACAATATAAAAATTTAAAATCAATTTATAAAAATATAGCTTTAAGTACAGGCATAAAGAAAGAAGACTTTGAGCAATTAGGCAAAGCATTAAAAGAGTTTAGTTTTATAGGATTTATTTGTGTTGATGTAGCTAATGGATATTCAGAACGTTTCAGCAGTTTTATAAAAGCAGTGAGAGAAAAATATCCAACTAAAACAATAATAGCTGGCAATGTTGTAACCGCAGATATGACTCAAGAGTTGGTTTTAAGTGGTGCTGATATTGTTAAAGTTGGCATTGGACCAGGTAGCGTTTGCACCACTAGAATTCAGACTGGAGTTGGGTATCCTCAATTAAGTGCTGTAATGGAATGTGCTGATGCCGCTCATGGGCTTGGAGCGCATATTATTGCTGATGGGGGATGTACATGCCCCGGAGACGTTGCAAAAGCTTTTGGTGCTGGTGCAGACTTTACAATGCTTGGAGGAATGTTTGCAGGACACGATGAAGGAAAAGGAAAATTAATCAAAGACAAAGGAAAGAAATATATTGAATTTTATGGATCAAGCTCACTAGTTGCTAACAAAAAACATTATGGTGGTTTATCTAACTATAGAAGTAGCGAAGGAAGAACTGTCAGAATTAAATATAGAGGAAAAATTAAAGATACTATTTTAGATATTTTAGGAGGAATAAGAAGTAGTTGCACTTATGTTGGAGCCCCCTCGCTAAAACAACTTAGCAAATGTACGACATTTGTTAGAGTCACCAATCAATTCAATAAAACCTTTGTGGAATAAAGTATAAATTTTGATGAAAAATTTTAGAAGAAATTTTTTAAAAATTTTAAGCTTTACATGTTTATCGACATTACTATTTCCATATAATTTACTTCTTGCAGTTAAAAAAAAAATCATCAATCCAGATCTTACAGAGAAACAAAAAAAAATTATGCTCGAGGAGGACACAGAAAGACCTTACTCTAGTCCTTTAAACCAAGAAAAACGGGAAGGTTTTTTTCACTGCGCTAACTGTGGTGCGAAATTATTTGCCTCAACTGCAAAATTTGACAGTGGAACTGGTTGGCCTTCTTTTACAGAGTCATTGCCTGGAGCATTTAAAACTAAAATTGATTATTCTTTTGGAATAAAAAGAGTCGAATATCATTGTGCAAGTTGTGGGGTTCATCACGGACATATTTTTGATGATGGATCAACATCGACACAGAAGAGATTTTGTAGCAATGGATTATGTTTAATTTTTAAACCTAAAAATTAATACTTCAAGATATTTTTTTCCAGAAAAGACTAGTAAGTAAATAAAATAATATTACACCTATAAAATAGTTCCACTCCAGCCCATGCTTAAAATGAATATTTCCACTTACTATTAAAAAAGGAACACTTATTATTGCTACAAATATTAAAATAGAAACTAATAAAATCTTTAGTATTAAAATATTTGGACGGTAAAAATTTTTTAATTTCTTTTTTAGTTTATAAAAATCTATAACAAGCATGCTTTGAGCAATTATTTCAAATATAATAAAGCTTACTAAAACGACTCTTCTCAGAAATTTAAATATTTTTATATCCGTCTCTAACCCAAGAAGAATCGAATGAAGCGTTAGAAATACAGCTGATAAAATACCAAAAATCATAAAGTTATTTTTTTTGGAACTAATATTTTTAAAATGGTTTATTAAAATGTTATTCTTGTGCCAGTAAAAACAAAGAAGAATTGCTGTTATGATCATGCCAGGTTTAAAGATTAAGTATTGAGGAAAAGTTCTTGAAGCTCTGCTTATAGATAAACTTCCGTCAAAATAAGGAACAGTGAATAAAGACCTACCTATTTGATCAACTTTAAAAAAAGTGTTTTCAAACAAGTTGTAATTTACAGATATAAATAGACAAATATTCACAGCAATTAAAGGAACTAAAAAAATCCATAGACTCAAGAGTCTGATTTGAGTTATTTCTTTCATTGCTATATTAAAGATTATTTTTTCTTATTTCTTTTTCTAGCTCTTCTTTTTTTTGAGCCAATTTTTCGTCTGCCTCTATGTTTTTTTGGGTATCCCATAATTTAATCTTTTTTTATACTCTTAGTTATTAAAATCTATATAATGTTAAAACTATCGTTTAATTATACTTAAATTATGAAAAAGTCCATAAGCACACTTTTAAAACACAGTTCTTTCAGCAAAATAAATCGTTCGGCAAATCCTGCTGTAGTGCGTGCTTCAACAATCTTGTTTGATTCTATGCAAGAATTAGCATCTCACGAAAAAAAAATCTTACAAGACAAACCAATCACACATTATGCATATGGTAGATATGGCAGCCAAACAACTATCGAGCTGCAAAAGATTGTGAAAGAGCTTGAGCAAGCTCATCATGTTTTTTTACACTCTACTGGTTTTGGATCTGTTTCGTTAGCTTTTATGGCTTTATGCCAATCCGGTGATGAAGTCTTAGTAGGTGACAATGTTTATCATCCAACGAGAGAAATAACAGAAAAACTTTTACCTAAATACAATATTAAAACTAAATATTATGACCCAAACAATGTTAAGGATTTAGAAAATAAGATTACAAAAAAAACAAAACTAATTTTTGTAGAAAATCCAGGTAGTATAACTTTTGAATTTCAGGATCTTATCAAAATCATTAAGCTAGCTAAAAAAAATAATATTATTACAGCTATGGATAATACTTGGGGTACGCCAATATACTTCAAACCTTTGTCACTTGGTTTTGATGTATCTATTTCTTCTGCAACCAAATATTTTTCTGGTCATTCTGATGCTATGGGAGGCACGTTAGCTGTTAATAAAAAAACTTACGATAAAGTAAAATTTTGCGACAAACTTTTAGGGAGCAGGTTGTCTGCCGATGAAGCTTATTTAATTATAAGAGGTATCAGAACGTTAGATATAAGACTTAAGGCTCATTATGAAAATACAAAAAAAATAGTTAATTTTCTAAAAAAACAAAAAAAAATTAAAGAAGTATTGTACCCACATAAACCTGGTTCTAAGAATTACAAAATGTGGAAAAAATATTACACTGGTGCTACAGGCCTTCTTTCAATTCTTATAAAAGCTAAAAGCAAAGCTTCTGTTTTAAAATTTGTAAATAAGCTAGAACTTTTTGGAATTGGTTACAGCTGGGGTGGATTTGAGAGCTTAGCTATTTATCACGACATATCTAAAAGTAGGAATTTTTATAATTTTGAAAAAAATGAATATCTGGTTCGAATTCATGTTGGCCTGGAAGACCCGCAAGACTTAATAAGTGATTTAAGAAATTCTTTAAAATATATTAAATAAGTTTTTATGCTGTTCGTAAAACAGGTTTTTCGTCGATAGGCAAATGAGCTAAACCTGCAAATACTGAAAGTAATACAGACAGATACCAAGCGTAATCATAACTACCGTAAGTATCAAAAAAATACCCTCCCAAATAAGCCCCTAGAAAAGAACCAACTTGATGACTAAAAAAAACTATTCCAAAAAGTGTACCTAAATATTTAGTACCAAATATTTGTGCCACTATCCCATTTGTTGGTGGAATTGTAGCAAGCCACAATATCCCAAATAATGCTCCAAAAGCCAGTGCCGTAAATGTAGAAGTGGGTAAAAATAAAAATAAAATAAGAATTACACCTCGAGAGAAATAAAGAATACTTAGTAAAATTTTCTTACTATATTTTGAAGCAAGAAAACCCATTCCAATAGTTCCGAAAATATTAAAAAAGCCAATTAAAGCTAAAATTGCAGTAGCCGTCCAGTCAGGCAATCCCTTTTCTTGAATATAACCAGGAATATGTGTAGCGATCAAAGTGATTTGAAAACCACAAACAAAAAAACCAGCAACTAAAAGCATGTAGCCTTTATGTTTAAAAGCTTCAGTCAAAGCTTCAAAAGTTGTTTGATTTCTTGTAAAAGAATTATTTGTTGTATCAACATATTCTTTTTTAAATAAAAATAGAGAACAAATAGCCGCAAAAATTAAAAAATATATAAAGTACTGAACCGTATTTTGCCACCCATGGGAATCATTAGAAAATTTTGTGAATATCGGCATAATAAAAAAACCAATTGAGGCAGAGCCGGTTACTATTCCCACAGCTATTGTTCTGTTTTTGTCAGAAAAATATTTTCCAACAGCCGCAACAGGAACGGAGACAGCTGTAGCACCAAGTGCTGAACCGATTATAACACCCATGCTAATTAAAAAAATTGAATTAGAAGCTGGCTGAGTTAAAACAATATAGGAACCAATAAGATAGATTATAAAACCCATAAACGCAGCTTTGTTTGAGCCATATTTATCTGCAATCATTCCAAATAAAGGAGCTGTGATACCCCAAAAAAGCATTTGTACGCCAATCGCTAAACCAAATTGAGTTCTATTAATTCCTAAATCATTTTCAAAAAATTGATAAAATAAACCCCATGTTTGTCTTATTCCCATAGAAACAAGCACTACTAAACTTGCTGCAATTAAGACTACTATAGCTTTTTTATTTTCAAAAAATTTTTCCGTCATATGAATTATGTATTTTGCTTTTTTCAAAGTAATTTACAATCTTATTAACAGATACACCCAATAGTTGTATGTATTTTAATTGAATATCCCAGTCTTAATATAATAAGTTAAAAATAACTAAGGAGATTATATGTTTTCAAAAAATTTAAATCAAAAACTAGACCAATACCATCTGTTAAATCATCCATTCTATAAATCTTGGAATGAGGGAAAACTAACAAGAGAAATCATTAAAGATTATGCCGAACAGTATTACCAACATGTAAAAGCATTTCCAAGATATATCAGTGCAACACATTCATTGTGTGAAGATATAGAAAAGAGAAAAATTCTTTTAGAGAACTTAAACGATGAAGAAAATAGAGATGCAGACCATCCAAAACTTTGGAAGAACTTTGCATTAGAAATGGGAGCAGATGCTGAAAAAATTGAAAAAGTTAAAGCAGATCAATTTACTCAAGACATGATTGATAACTTTTTTAAAAATGGTAGATCTTCTTATGCAGAGGGATTAGCTTCTTTGTATACGTATGAAAGACAGATACCTGAAATAGCAGAAACAAAAATTCAAGGTCTTAAAAAATATTATGGTGTTAATTCAAAAAAAGGTCTTGAATTTTTTGAAGCTCACAAGGAAGCTGACGTTTATCATAGAGAAGAATGTGAAAAACTATTAGATAGCCTTTCTAAAGATGAACAAAATATAGCTGAAAAAGCGGCATTATCAACGGCTAAATATCTTTGGAATTTTTTAAGCGGAATAGCCATGAAACACAATTTACAAGCTGCTGCTTAATAGTTGCTGAGATCTAATTTAGGCTATAGATATTAGTTAATGAAGAAATCATCTGAAAAAAGTTTTGGAATAATTTTTTCTATCCTATTTTTTATAGTTGGTGTATGGCAACTTCTAAATTTTTCTGAAATAAGAATCTGGTCTTTTATACTATCTATTATTTTTTTAGCTATAGCTTTTTTGCAACCAAAGATATTAAAGCCACTAAACCATTCTTGGATAAAATTAGGAGAAATTCTTGGAAAAATAATCGCACCATTAGTTATGGCTTTAGTTTTCTTTGCTATTCTGACACCCACAAGTTTTCTAGTTAGAATTTTTGGAAAAGATTTGCTTAGGCTTAAGTTTTCAAAAAAAAAAACATATTGGTTAAAAAGATCTAAAAATATAACCACAATGGATAAGCAATTTTAATGATAGAATTTATAAAAGAATTTTTTGAATTTTTGAAAATAAGAAAAAAATATTGGCTACTTCCAATAATAATTACCTTGACTATATTTGGAATTTTAATTGTACTTAGCCAAGGATCAGCTGTTGCTCCATTTATTTATACAATTTTTTAGTGATTAATATTTTAGGCATATCATCTTTTTACCACGATAGCGCTGCAGCTTTGATTCAGAACGGAAATATTATAGCAGCCGCACAAGAAGAGAGATTTTCAAGGAAGAAACATGATGAAAGATTTCCTAAAAATGCCATCAAATATGTTCTTCAAGAAGGAAACATAAAATTAAATGAAGTTGATTATATAGTTTTTTTTGAAAAACCGTTTTTAAAATTTGAAAGATTGCTTGAAACATATTTAGCATTTGCTCCGAGTGGATTCAAATCATTTTCATTAGCGATGCCTATTTGGTTGAGAGAAAAACTTTTTCAAAAAAAATATTTATTTGATCATCTTCAAGAATTAGACAATAATTTTAAAGACATTAAAAAAATAAAATTTTCAGAACATCATTACAGCCATGCTGCAAGTGCTTTTTATCCCTCACCATTTGAAGAGGCAATAATACTAACTTTAGATGGTGTGGGTGAGTGGGCCACCACAACTTTGGCTCACGGTAAAGGTAACCAGATCACCATGCTCAAAGAAATACATTTTCCTCATTCTCTAGGTCTTTTGTATTCTGCTTTTACATACTACACTGGCTTTAAGGTTAATAGTGGTGAGTATAAAGTTATGGGCTTAGCTCCATATGGCAAGCCTACTTATAAGGAATTAATTTTAAAAAATTTAATTGATCTGAAAGATGATGGGTCATTTAGGCTAAATATGAGTTATTTTAATTTTGCTACAGGCATAACAATGACCAATAAAAAATTTAATAATTTATTTGGTCAGCCGGTTAGAAAGCCAGAGGAAGATCTGCTGACTCAATTTCATATGGATGTAGCAGCTTCCATACAGGCAATTACGGAAGAAATAGTACTTAGAATAACTAAAAGTGCTGCAGCTGAATATAAAATTAATAATCTTTGTTTAGCTGGAGGTGTAGCTTTAAATTGTGTTGCAAATGGTAAAGTACTAAAGAACAAAGTATTCAATAAAATTTGGGTACAGCCAGCAGCGGGAGACGCCGGTGGGTCATTAGGTGCTGCCTTAGCTTATTGGCACCAAGAGCTTAATAACAAGAGGTTTGTAAATCAAACTGATGACATGAAAGGTTCTTATTTAGGTCCTAAATTTGAAAATAATTTTATTGAAAAAGAACTTAAATTTTTAAAAGCAAATTTTAAAAAATTAAAAGAAGATGAAATAATTAATATTTTAGCAAAAGAATTAAGTGAGGAAAAAACTGCTGGATGGTTCCAGGGTAGAATGGAATTTGGTCCTAGAGCTTTAGGAGGAAGGTCAATTTTAGCCGATCCAAGGTCTACAAAAATACAGAAAGAACTTAATCTTAAAGTTAAATTTAGAGAGAGTTTTAGGCCATTTGCGCCGTCAATTTTAAGCGAGGAAGTAGGTAACTGGTTTGAGATTGATGAAGCTAGTCCATATATGCTTTTGGTTGCTGACATAAAAAAAAAAATTCAAATAGCTATGTCGCCTGACCAAGAAAATTTATTTGGTATAGATAAACTAAATGTAAAGAGATCAAAAATACCAGCTGTAACTCACGTAGATTACACCGCAAGAATACAAACAGTTCACAAAAAAACAAACCCCAGATACTATAAGTTAATAAAAAAATTTAATGAATTAACAAAATGCCCAATTTTAGTAAATACTTCATTCAATATAAGGGGAGAACCAATAGTTTGCTCGATAGAAGATGCTTTTAAATGTTTTATGGGAACTAATTTAGATATTTTAGTTATAGAAGATTTTATTTTATTTAAATCAGATCAAGATCAACTATTAAAAGAAGACTATAAAAATCAATTTAACCTGGATTAATTTACGGTGAAAACAAGCATGAGATATTTTTTAATAATTTTGATAAGTTAAATGTAAATTTCACAGATCTACATGAAGATTTATTTAGTAAAGAAAAAAATTCATTAGAATTATTTCCTTTTAAAATGTGGAGACATTTTATTGAAACAGGATATAAAAAAGTTGCAAAAAAAAATTTACTCAAAATTAATACACAAAAATTATAATTCTCAGTTACTTTTTAACGAGTCTAATTTTAGCACACTTGCTGGATCAAGCTTAACATTGAACCAATTTAACCTGATATCAAGGTGAGCTCCTGTTGATCTACCTGTTTTTCCAACAGTTCCTATTACATCTCCTTGTTTTACTTTTTGATTTTTTTTTACATAAACATCTTTCAGGTGCATATATAAAGTGCTAACACCGTGCCCATGATCAAAAATAATTGTACCACCCGTATAATATAAATCTTTTTCTGAAAGTGTTACCACACCATCTAACATAGCCTTTATTTTAGTTCCTTCTTTTGCTGCAAAATCTAATCCATAATGGGGAGATTTGGGAATACCATTTAATATTCTTTGACTGCCATAGATACCTGTAATGATGGTGTTTTTAATGGGAACTACAAACTGATCATTAAAAAAAATTAAACCACTATTCACTGATCTTGCTTTTCCAATTAATTTATTATCTTTTTTAATTCTGTCATAGACCTCTTTTGGGGGTGTAACTAGTTTTGAAGGAAGACCATCTATTTTTTGTAATTTATATTTTTTTTTATACACTTTCTTTGTAATTTTTTTAATTACGCCATTAGTAATTATTTTAATAGTAACATCATTTTTTCTATTTTTGCTTAAACCAAAAACAAAAAATCCCTGGCTAGATATTTTAATTTTTTTTTTATCTATAAATATTTTTGATACAGGATCTGTCTTACCAGTAATTAAATTACCCTGTTCAAATTTCCCTTTAAATTCTGTTGCGTTTAAAGAACCAAATAAAAAAGGAACAAAGAATAATAATTTAAAAATTAATTTCATTTTTATTTAAATTGTAAACAAATTTATGACCCTTGGGTGATAAGTGTATAGGATCGAATTTTCTAAAATAATCTTTAGGATTATCTAAACTACAAAAATACTTGGTAAAATCATAATATTTAATTTTTTTCATCTATATGGTTCTACCTAACTATTAATTGAGAATACAGATATAACCATAATTATAGAGCTGTGGAGAAAATAAAGAGTAATCTTTTCACAGTTTTATCCACTAATTTCAATTAGTATAAATTTGGTTTTAAAGTTTGTATCTTTTAAATACATTGGGTTTTAATAAATTATTATTTTATAAGTAAATTAGACCTTTGATTTTAAAAATAAAACTATTATAAATCAACATAATTATATGGCGGGGTAGCTCAGTCGGTTAGAGCGCAGGACTCATAAGCCTGAGGTCAGTGGTTCGATTCCACTTCCCGCTACCAATAAAA
>Ga0307986_10001429_pt1 | contig 17258 bp, 15 predicted proteins | sample EllFjometageno82_FD_203170 | JGI IMG/M metagenome (GOLD analysis project Ga0307986, IMG submission 203170) | Marine microbial communities from Ellis Fjord, Antarctic Ocean - #82 | ecosystem: Environmental > Aquatic > Marine > Unclassified | place: Southern Ocean | collected 2014-10-09
CTAGTTAATTTTGAAGAATTAAAAAAATTTTATAAAGATAATAATATTAATCATGAATTATTTGACTTTAATGAGAATGTTTCAAATCTTATGAGTAGGTCCAATATATGTCTTACTAGAGCAGGCGCATCAACATTAGCAGAGTTGGTCTTTTTAAATTTACCTTATGTTGCAATACCATTGCCTACTTCAAAAGATAATCATCAATTTGAAAATGCCCTTTTTTATAATAAAATTGGTTGTAATTGGATTTTAAATCAAAATGAAATCAATGATGATGCTGTAATAAATAAATTAGTTCATATTATAGACAACAAAGATGAATACTTAGATAAAAAAAAAAATATGAAAAATTTTAGCTATCAAAACACATGGAATAATATAAATCAGAAAATTATATCTGTCATTAATGAAAATAGAATTAGCAAAAACTGAAATTATACATTTTATTGGTATAGGTGGAATCGGTATGAGTGGTCTTGCTCTCATAATGAAAAGTATGGGCTTTAATGTTCAGGGTAGTGATGTTCTTACTGGTAAAAATATTGAAAGATTAAAGAAAGAGAAAATTAAAACTAACATCAAACATACCAAAAAAAATATACAGAATGCCACTATTGTAGTTATTTCATCTGCTATCAAAAATAATAACCCAGAATTGATAGAGGCAAAAAAAAAAAATCTTCCAATTTATAAACGTGGAGAAATGTTGGCCAATATAGTGTCATTGACTAAAAATATTGTTGTTACGGGATCCCATGGTAAAACTACAACCACATCTTTATTGGCTGCAATTTTTTCAAAAACAAAATTGGACCCAACTATAATAAATGGTGGAGTTCTAAATGCAATTAAGAGCTCAGCCAAACTTGGAAAAAGTGATTGGTGTATATTGGAAGCCGACGAGTCTGATGGTAGTTTTATACATGTGCCGCCAACCTACTCTATCATAACAAACATAGATCGCGAACATATGGATTATTATGATTCAATTAATGATCTTAAAAACTTATTTATAAAGTTTATTAATAAAGTTCCATCTTTTGGAAAATCATTTATTTGTAGTGATGATAAAAATAATAACGATTTAATAAAAAAGATAAAAATAAAAAACTTCTATACATATGGAGTAAATCCAAAATCACAATTTCGCATTAAAAATATTAAACAAGCAAAAGAGTATTCAGAGTATGATCTAGCAATTAATTTACCAGGTAAAAAAAAAACAATTATTAAAAAAATTAGAATACCTCTTCTTGGAATTCACAATATACAAAACTCTACTGCTGCCACAGCTGTGGCTTTAACAATTGGAATTTCTAAAAATATTATTAAAAGTGGGCTGAAAGAATTCAAAGGAGTCCAAAGAAGGTTTAACAAAATATTTACTTATAGAGAAACTAATTTTTATGACGATTACGCTCATCATCCAACAGAAATTAAAGAAGTTTTAAATGGAGTTAGGGCTGCCTATAAAAAAGAAGAGGTAATTTGTATATTTCAACCGCATAGAATATCCAGATTAAAAGATCTTAAAAAAGAATTCAGTTTTTCATTCAAGAAAGCTGATACTGTAATTTTATGTCCAATATATACAGCTGGTGAAAAAATAAAATTAGGATTTACGTACAAAAACTTTGCAAAAGAAATTATTAAAAATTCAAGAGTCAAATTATTTATGGTTGACAACCAATACGAATTAGCAAAATTTATAAAGAATAATGTCTATGGAAAAAAAATAGTTGTTGGCATGGGTGCTGGTACTATTTCAACATGGATGAAAGAATTGCCAAGTTTAGTATAATGCCATCAGAAGAATTAACAAAATTTTCAAATGAAATTAGTAGTAAAATTTATTTTGATTATGATTTAAAAAAGAGTAATTGGTTTAATATTGGTGGTAAAACTAAAATTTATTTTAAACCTGATAACTTATCTGATTTAATATTGTTTTTAAAACGATTTGGAAATAAAGAAAAAATTCATATTTTAGGTGCAGGATCAAATACACTTATAAGTGACAAAACATTTGATGGTGCAGTTATTAAATTAGGGAAAAATTTTTCTAATATTTCAATATTACCAAACGATGTAATTGTTGCAGGCAGTGCCTGTCTAGATAAAAAATTATCAGATTTTGCATCAGAAAATGAAGTAGGAAATTTTGAATTTTTAGCATGTATACCTGGAACTGTTGGTGGTGGGCTTAAAATGAATGCGGGATGTTTTAAAAAGGAATTCAAAGATATACTTATCTCGATACAAGCAGTTGATAAAAAAGGTAGAGTTTTAACAATACCAGCAAATAAAGTTATTTTTAAATATAGAAATAATGATTTACCAGATGATTTAATATTTTTAAGCGCTTCTTTTAAAGGGAAAAAAAAAGATAGGGATAAGATTCAAAAAGAAGTTCTTGAATTGAAAAATAGAAAAGATAGTGCCCAACCAACAAAAATCAAAACAAGCGGTAGTACGTTTAAAAATCCAATCAATCAATCTGATAAAAAAGTTTGGCAATTAATTAAAGAATCCGTGCCTTTAGATACAAGTTTTGGAGATGCCTGTATCTCAGATAAACATTGTAATTTCTTTGTAAACAAAAATAATGCTAGCTTTGAAGATATGAATAAATTGATAAAATTTGTTGAAGAAGCAGTTCAAAAAAAAACAGGTATTACTTTAGAAAAAGAAATTAAATTACTGGAGTAGTTATGAAAAAAAAAATTTTAGTACTTTGTGGTGGGGTATCCAAAGAACGTTTAATAAGCCTGGATACAGGAAAGCAAGTAGCTAGTGAATTAAAAAAAAATAGATATATGGTTTTAACTTGTGAGCCAGATCATACTTTATTGAAAAATATAAAATCATTTAAACCAGATATAATTTTTAATGCATTACATGGGCAGTTTGGAGAGGATGGTTATATTCAAACGATTTTAGAAATTCACAAAATTCCATATACTCACTCGGGTGTGATTGCCTCTTCCATTGCAATGGATAAAGAAATATCAAAAAAAATTTTTATTAAAAATAAGATATTAACCCCAAAATATATTAAATTTAATTATAAAAAAAATAAAACAAATATTATTAAAATTATTGAAAAAAGATTAAAATTTCCTGTTGTCATAAAGCCAATTAACGAAGGATCAAGTGTACACGTATATATTTGTACAAAAAAAAATATTATCAAAAATTTAAAAGCATTAAGCGTGTACGATGAGATTTTAATAGAAGAATTTATTGCAGGCAGAGAGATACAAGTAGCTATAATGGGAACTAAAACACTAGGCGTAATTGAATTGCAACCAAAGAGAAAATTTTATGATTATGAAGCAAAATATAATTCAAACGCAAAAACAAAACATATAATCCCAGTAAGACTCAAGAAAAAAGATTTACAAAAAATCACAGCTATTACTCGTAAGGCTCATCAACTAATTGGCTGTAAGGGGGTTACTAGGTCAGACTTTAAGTTTCATAAAGGGAAATTTTATTTATTAGAAATTAACACTCAGCCAGGAATGACCAAGCTTTCATTGGTCCCTGAAATAGCTAATCATACAGGTATAAGTTTTATAAAATTAATTGAATGGATTTTAAAAGATGCTTCAATTAACAGATAAGAAAAATAAGATAATAATATATTTAATATTCCTATTTATATTGAGCACAACCAATGTAAAACATACAGAAAATCAAAATAATTATTCTTCCATAGTTAATAGAGTTAAAATTGAGGGACTCTCAAATGCTCTAAATAAAAAAATGTCAAACGAATTAAATAATCTATTTTATGAAAATATATTTACCATTAGAAAAGAAGAAATTAAAAAAGTAGTAGATAGATATAATATTATAGAGGAGTATAGTGTTAAAAAAATTTATCCATCATCAATCCATATAAACATTAAACCAACCAAATTTATTGCAAGAATTTCTAATAATGACCAATTGCTAGTTGGAGCTAATGGTAAGCTTATAGAGGATAAAAAAAATAATGAAATATTACCCTATGTATTTGGAAAATTTAATTCCAAAAATTTTTTAATTTTTAAAAAAAATATTGAAAAATCTAAATTTAATTTTATAGATTTTAAAACGTTATTTTTTTTCCCCTCAAACAGATGGGATATTTTAACTAATGATAATATTTTAATTAAGTTACCTGAGGATAACTTTTTAGAAACACTTAATCTAGCTTACAAGATAATAGATTCCATTCACTTTAAAAATAAAAATTTAATTGATTTAAGAGTGGCCAAACATCTAGTTACTAAATAATGAGCAAATTGTTTTTTGATACATTCTTTGATTGTGGTGCTTCAAAAGTAAGAGGTGGAATATTAAACAAGGATAATGAATATGAAGCTTTTTATAATGAAAGTGAATTTTTTACAGATCGCTCAAATTCAGAACTAGAAATCCAAAAATTAATTACCTCTTTTGAAAAAGATACAAATGAATATATTAACAATGCAAGCTTAATGATAGATAGCTCAAAGATGCTCTCTATTGGCATTTCAATATCTAAAAAACTTGATGGATCGAAATTAAGACAAACCAATGTTCAGTTCTTAATTCAAGAAGCAAAGCAACAAATTTTAAAATATTATACAAATTATAAAGTAGTTCATATTATTATTAATAATTATAAAATTGACAATATTGATTATTCTTATTTACCTGACGAGATCGAATCACATTTTATTTCCCTAGACATTATTTTTATCTGTCTGCCCAGCGACATAGTTCTCTACTTTAAAAATATTTTTTCAAAATCTAATATTTTAGTTAATCAAGTTATTTGTTCCAGTTATGTTAAATCTATCAATTTTAAGAATAATAACAATTTAACTGGGCATTTATCATTCATTGATATTGGATTTAATAAAACATCAATAATTTCTTACTTTAATAATAAGACTCTCTTTTTAGATGCTTTACCGATTGGTGGAAATAATATTACTAAAGATATTTCTAAAATTTTAGAGATAGATTTAGAGCAAGCGGAACAGTTAAAACTTAATTTTAATAAAGATTATAAATCTTCAAATGATAATGACGCCTCAACAGAGGAGTTAGAGAAAATAATTTTTGCTAGAACTGAAGAGATACTGGAATTATGCATAAAATCTATAAAATCAAATTTATTCATACCTGGTGAGTTTAAAATAGTCTTAATGGGTGAAGGGTCAAAAATTTTAGATAATCAGCATAAGAATAAAATTTCTTTTTCAAATAATATAGATTTTTCAGAAGAAACTTTGGAAAATATTTGTCAGTCTGGATTTAAATTTGGCACCGGATTGAATAAACAAGAGGTAGTAGTAGTACCAAAAAAACAAATAAAACAGGGTTTTTTTGAAAAATTGTTTCACTTTTTTAGATAAAATAGTATTTTCTTGTAACATTTCTTGTTTTTCTTAATTTAATTCAAGTATTTATAAGAACCATGTGTCAGTTTTAAATCAGAAAACAATCAATAAAAGTATTAGCTTTAAAGGTGTTGGCCTTCACAGCGGTTTAGAAGCAAGCTTAACTATTAACCCTGCAGAACCAAACACTGGAATAATTTTCAAAAGAACAGATTTAAATGAAAATAACATTATAATTCCAAATGTTTTTAATGTTAGTAGTGCATTATTTTGTACAACTATATCGAATGAAAGTGGTGTTAGTGTTTCGACGATAGAACATCTGATGGGTGCTTTGTATGGTTTGGGTATTGATAATGCTTTGATTGAAATTAATAATCAAGAAGTTCCAATTTTAGATGGTTCTGCAAAATTATTTGTTGAGGCTATATCAAGCTCAGGATTAAAAATTAGTGACGCACCTATAAAGATAATTAAGATTGAAAAAAAAATAGAATTTAATGATGGAAAAAAAATAATTTCATTTGAACCAAGTAAAGTCAGTTTAGACATAGATTTTGAACTTAAGTATGAAAATGATCTTATTGGAACTCAAAGAAATTTAATTAAAGTATATGAATCAGATTTAACAGATATTTATAACTCTAGAACTTTTTGTCTTTTTGAGGATGTAAAAAAATTAAAGGAAATGGGATTAGCTAAAGGTGGAAGTCTTGACAATGCGGTTGTTGTGAAAGGCAAAGAAGTATTAAATGAAAAAGGCCTTAGAAATAAAAAAGAGTTTGTAAACCATAAAATCTTGGACTGCATGGGAGACCTTTATTTAACAGGATACAAAATTGTTGGTAAATTAATTTGTTCACAAGGTGGCCATAAGCTCACAAATCAGCTTTTAAGAAAAGTATTATCTGACAATAGCAACTATTCTTTGTTTGAAATTAAAGAAAAAAATCTTCCTCATACACTGTTAAACAGAAACTTGTTAAAATCTATAGCTTAAAGCTATAAATTTCTAAAAAAATTTGCTAAGAAATATTATGTCTTACATAAAAATAATAATTGTATTTTTTTTTCTATTTTTAACCTCATGTTCAAGTAACAAAGAAGTATCTGAAAATCTAATTGAAAATGATGACTTAGAGATTGAAATGATAAAGACGTACAAAGAAGCACTTGAAGCATTAGAATCGGGGGACGCATACTTTGCTTCAAAAAAATTTAATGAAGTAGAAATTTTATTTCCACAATCAGACTGGGCTCCAAAAGCTTCATTAATGTCTGCTTATAGTTACTGGTCTCAACAATATTATAGTAATTCTATCGATGAATTGGAAAGGTTTATAAAACTATATTCAAATAATTCAAATTTAGATTATGCCCACTACCTTCTTGCAATGTGCTATTATGATAGCATAGTAGATGAAAAAAAAGACTTGTTACATTTAACCAAATCAAAAAAATATTTTGAATTAGTTATAGAGAAATTCCCAAATACCGATTACGCTTTAGATGCAAGATATAAGATAGAGTTAATTCAGGATTTTATGGCAGCAAAAGAGCTATACATAGCGAGACATTATATAAAAAGAGAAAAATGGATTGCGGCAATAAATAGGCTGAAGAATATTGTTAATAATTATGACACAACTATATATATTGAAGAAGCACTTCATAGATTAGTTGAAATACATTATATAGTTGGATTAGAAAATGAAGCACAAAAGTATGCAAAAACATTAGGGTATAATTATGAGACAAGTGAATGGTACAAAGAATCTTATCGTGTATTCAATAAAGATTATCAAATTATTAGAAAGACAAAGAAAAAAAGTAAAAAAAAAATGTTAACAGAAAAAATAAAATCTTTCTTTTAAAATGCAAAATGAAGAAACTAAAAAAAATTATTTAGAAAAAATAAAAAAATTTAAAGAATATAACAAAACTTATTATGAAAAAAGTAAACCTATAGTTAGTGATGCTGAGTTTGATAAACTCAAGATTGAGATATTAAAATTAGAAAATAAACATAATTTATTAAAGAGTTCTCATTCTCCATCTAAAATTGTTGGATTTAAGCCATCAAAAAATTTCCAAAAAGTAAAACATAAAGTTCCTATGCTTTCTCTTGGAAATGCATTTAATGAAGAAGATCTTAAAAACTTTGAAAAAAAAATAATTAATTTTTTAAGTTTAAAAAATACAAATATAGTTGAATATAGTGCAGAACCAAAAATTGATGGGATATCCGCCTCTTTAATTTATATTAATGGAAAATTTATAAAAGGACTTTCCAGAGGTGACGGTACAGAGGGAGAGGATATCACTCAAAATTTAAAAACTATTAAGGATATACCACATGAAATAATTAAGAAAAATTTTCCTAAAGAAATCGATATTAGAGGGGAAGTATTTATAGAAACTAATGATTTTAAAAAAATTAATGAAAAATTTGCCAACCCAAGAAATGCTGCCTCTGGATCGTTAAGACAAAAAGATTCGACAGTGACTGCTAAAATACCACTTAAATTTATTGCATACACGCATGGATATGTAGAAAAAATGAATATCGACAATCAAATAAATTTCTTAGAAAATTTAAAATTATGGGGTTTTAAAACAAACCCTCTTAATAAAAAAATAACAAGTATTAAAGATTTAATGCTGAATCATAATAATTTAGAACAAAAGAGAAAAGAGATAAATTTTGATATTGACGGTGTCGTCTACAAAGTGAATAGTTTTGATTTACAAAAAAGATTAGGTTTTGCAGCCAATGCGCCTAGGTGGGCAATAGCACATAAATTTTCTGCAAATAGATCGATTTCAGAAATAAAAAATATAGAAATTCAAATTGGAAGAACGGGAGCACTTACACCTGTTGCAAAAGTTAAGGCTGTTAATATCGGGGGTGTAATGGTTTCAAATGCAACACTTCATAATGAAGATGAGATAATTAGGAAAGATATAAGAATTGGAGATACCGTAACCGTTGAAAGGGCAGGAGATGTAATACCACACGTAGTTTCAGTTGATTTAAAAAAAAGACTAAAAAATTCTAAAAAATTTGTTTTTCCTTTAAATTGTCCATCTTGTGGAAAAAGAACAATAAAAGATTTTAACGAAATAACCAAAAAACAGGATGCAGTTAGAAGATGTAGCAGCGAAGGGTATGAATGTGAAAAAATTGCAATAGGAAAAATGAAACATTTTGTTTCAAAAGAAGCCTTTAATATAGATGGTTTTGGGAAAAAAATTATAGAAAATTTCTACAATTTAAAAATAATTAAATTACCACAAGATATTTTCAATCTTGATTATAGAAAAATTGAGAAATTAGAGGGTTGGGGAAAATTATCAGTAAAAAATTTAAAATTTTCAATAGAGCAAAAAAAACACATTTCTCTTGAAAGATTTATCTATTCATTAGGAATTAGACACATAGGGCAAGAAAATGCTAAACTTATTTCTAGACATTTAAAAACTGCAGAAAATTTTTTTAAATTAACAAATGACAAGAATACAGAAAACTTATCCAATATAGATGGAATTGGTGTTACACAAATTCAGTCAATTAAGAAGTTTTTTTTAGATAAAACAAACTTAAAGGTTTTATTTGAATTAGATCAAACTCTTTTGATAGAGAATGTGGTGATAATAAATAATAAAGGTTTATTAAAAAATAAAACTTTTATGCTTACGGGAAAATTGATTGGAATTAGTCGTGCAGAAGCAAAATCTTTAATTGAACTAAACTCTGGAAAAATAATCAATAATGTAAATAAAAAGCTTGATTACTTAATTATTGGTGAAAAACCAACAACAAAAAAAATCAATACCGCCAAAGTATTAAACATAAAAGTTATAGATCAAAAAGGTTGGGTAAAAATGCTAGATAAGAGTAGCTAACCATTTTCTTTCATTTTTATTAAGTAAATCAGAGTATTCTGCGTAAATATTTAGATGGTATTTGAATAAATAATCTTTTTCTACTTTATTCAATAATTTATAATTGATTAATTCTTTTTCTATTGGAGCAATTGTAAGATTTTTAAAACATAATTTGTTATTTATTTGCTTTGTGTAAAGCAAATTTTCTATTCTAATTCCATAGTAATTTTTCTTATAATATCCAGGTTCGTTGCTCAAAATCATCCCTTTTTCAATTTTTATAGAATTATATTTAGATATTGATTGGGGGCCTTCGTGTACATTTAAAAAGAACCCAACTCCATGACCAGTTCCATGAGCATAATCTAAGCCTTCTTTTTTTAGAAATTTTCTAGCTCTAATATCAATTTTTTTTCCAGTATTATCTTTACTTAGATCGGTAAGAGCAACTGCAATATGACCCTTTAAAACATTAGTGAATATATTCTTTATGGTTTGCTTTTGTTTAGTAAAACAAATTGTCCTAGTGACGTCTGTTGTTCCATAGCGGTACTGCCCACCAGAATCGAACAAAAAGATGTCATTCTTATTAATTTTCTTAGAAGATTTTTTTGTAGCACGATAATGAACAATAGCACCATTAGAGCCCGAACCGGCAATAGTATTAAAACTTGGAAACAAATAATCATTACTAAGTTTTCTAAATTTTTCTAATTTATTTTGTGCATCTGACTCTGTTATATTTTTTTTATTAACATTTTTAATCCAATAAATGAACCTTGTTAATGCTAAGCCATCTTTTTTATGAGCTTCAATCATATGTTTAATTTCACATGAATTTTTAATAGATTTTAATTTATAGATTGGATCAATCTTATCTAAAATTTTAAATTTTTTCTTGATTATATCTTCATAGAAAACCGAACAAGTTTTATTGTCAATTATAAAATTTTTTCCTTTTTGTTTATTAATTAAGCTTGGAAGATCATTGATATCTATAACTTGATTCTTTCTTATCTTACTTTCCCTAATAATTTTTTTGGCGTTATCTTTATTAGTAATCAAAAATAATCTTTTATTTTTATTAATAATTAACCTAACATTAGGTATTGGGCTATTCGGATTGTCATACCCTCTTATATTCAAAAGCCAAGCAACATTTTCAGGAGCACTAATAAATAAATAATCAGCTTTATTTAAATTTAGAAACTTTATAACTTTTGAAATTTTTGATTGGTGAGTTTCACCTACTATCCGTTTATTTAAAGAAAAAAAAGGTTTTTCTTTTTTTTCTTTAAATTTAAACATTTGATCAATTAAGTTTTGATTAATTGAAATAAGATTATTATTTGAAAAATAATTTTTAATATTTTTTGATGTAAATAATTTTGGATCATAACCTAAATTATAATTTTTAATAATTGTGTGTGGCAGTCTCTTGTGAATTTCAATAATATTAAAATTTTGAGCACATTGTTGTTGTGCTTGAAGGGTATATCTTCCGTCAACAAACAAGTAGTTATGTTTTTTTAAAATAACAGCAAAACCAGCAGAACCAGAAAAATTAGTAATATTTTTTAATCGATCATTTTTTGCATATTCAGAAAAATATTCATCATTTTTAGGAACAATGTAACCATCAATTTTATATGTTTTGAATTTTTTTCTTAAATCTTTTAATTTATTTTTAATCATGTAATTCTTTTCTTAAATTTTTATTATATTCTTAATTATTTAATTCTTTTCTGATACCTAATCCATCCTGGACTCCTTGTTTCCTCATTAACTTCAAAATCCTGATTAAATTCAAAATCATTATTATCATCTTTGGATTCATCAAAAAATGAATTTTTTTCTAAAAATTTTTCTGGTAGCTCATCAATAAATCTAGAAGCCATGCTATCAATCCAATTGCCTTGATAAAACCTATTCATAGCAAAGGATATTAGTGCTTTTTTTTTTGATCTAGTTATACCGACGTAAGCTAATCTTCTTTCTTCCTCTAGTCCGTTTTGACCTTTTTCTTCAATTGATTTTTGATGTGGAAAAAGACCTTCTTCCCACCCTGGTAAAAAAACTACATCAAATTCAAGGCCTTTTGAACCATGCATTGTCATCATATTGACTTTTTCTCCATCCCAATCTTGATCAATTGCGGTTGCTAGTGCGACATGCTCTAAAAAACTTTCTAATCCATCAAATTCCTTCATAGCACTCAAAAGTTCTTTAATATTTTCCAATCTACTTTCATTCTCTAAATCCTTTTTATTTTTGAGCATGGCTGAATAACCAGACTCATCTAAAACTAACTGCAAAATTTTAATATGATTAATTTTTTTTATATTAATATCATTCCTCCACTTATCTAAAAAAAACAAAAAAGAGCTTAAACCCATCTTAGTTTTGGGTTTGATTAAATTTTGTTCAATTAATTGTTTTGATGCAACTTCTAAACTGACACAATTATTTTTTGAAAATTCATGTATTAACTTTATAGTGCTTTCTCCAATTGATCTTTTAGGATTATTTACTATTCTCCCAAAAGCCAAATCATCTTTTGGTTGATGAATTAACCTCAGGTAAGCAACACAGTCTTTAATTTCTGATCTTTCATAAAATTTAGTTCCACCTAAAATTCTATAAGGTAGTCCAATTTTTAAAAAACGCTCCTCAAATTCTCTTGTTTGAAATATTGCCCTTACTAAAATTGCAATATTGTTAAAGGAATACTTTTTTTTAAGTTTTTTTTCTATCTCATCAGAAATACCTATTGCCTCATCTTTTCCATTTTTAAAACAATTAAGCTTAACAAGATCCCCTTCTTCCATTGTGGTTTTTAGAGTTTTTCCAACTCTATTTTGATTGTTTGCGATAAGATTAGAAGCAACTGATAAAATATTTTGTGAGGATCGATAATTTTCTTCTAATCTTATTACCTTGGAGTTTTTGTAAACTTGATCAAACTCTAAAAAATTTTTTATTTCTGCACCGCGCCAACTATATATAGATTGATCATCATCACCAACACAACAAAGGTTTCTATGTTTTTCTGACAGCAGATAAAGCCATCTACTTTGTATATAATTTGTGTCTTGATACTCATCTACAAGTATATATTTAAAATTATTCGAATAAATTTCTCTTATATCTAAATTCCTCTCTAAAATTTTTACAACATGTAGGATTAGATCTCCAAAGTCACATGCGTTTAAATCTAATAATTTGTTTTGATAAATTTTATAAAGAGGAAGTACAGTTTTTTCATATATGTCACTTTTATTAATAATCACTTCGTTAGGATAGAAACCTTTATTTTTCCACCTATCAATAATTGATAGAATGTATTTGGGTGCTAACTGTTTAATGTCTATATTCTCTGCTTTGCAGATATTCTTGATTAGTCTCACCTGATCATCTGTATCAATAATTGTAAAGTTAGATGTTAATCCAGCTGCTGGAGCATGTTTTCTTAATAATTTTGCACAAATAGAATGAAAAGTCCCAAGCCATGATAATCCTGTAGCATCAGAATTAAGTATTGCACTTACTCTACTTTGCATTTCTTTTGCAGCCTTATTTGTAAAGGTTACTGACAGTATTTGATTCGGAAAAGCTTTTTTTTCTTTGATAATATGAGCAATTCTAGAAGTCAGAACTTTAGTTTTGCCAGAACCAGCACCAGCAACTATTAATAAAGGACCATCAAGATGCAAAACAGCTTCTTTTTGTGCACTATTTAGATTCTTTAAATATTCAGAGTTTATCATTTTTAAAATTTCATTATAAGCTAATTAAATTTAAACAGTAATTATGAAAAAAATTGTTAAAAATTTTAATAACTTAGTTAATAGGACAATATTCAAAGTTCAGAATAAAACAAATAATAATTTTAAAATTAGTAATTTTAAAATCAGTAATTTTAACAAATATTTAATTACAATATTTGGTTTATTGTTTTTTTATCTATTTTATCTTTTAATACCTCTATTGTACGACAAAAACTGGGTACAAATTAACATCGAAAATAAATTGATCAATGAATTTAAAATAAATCTAAGTGCGTCTGCAGATATTTCATACCGTATTCTTCCAAAACCACATTTTTTAATTAGAGATTCTAAAATTTTAATAGATAATACAGATAAACTTAAATCAATAGCTGAAATTAAAAACTTAAGAGTATTTTTAAGTCAAGCAAACTTTTTGGAGAAAGAAAAAATAGATCTTACAAAAGTAGTCATTGATAATGCTAATTTTTCATTATTTAAAAATGACCTTAAAATATTAAACAATTATAGTAACAATCAATTTTCCAGTAAAAAAATTAAGATTAAGAATAGTAAAATTTTTTTTAAAGATGATTTAAATCAGATAATTGCAATTGCCAAAATAAAAAAATCAGATCTATTTTTTGATAATGAAAAACTATTAAATTTATTTAGCTTGAAAGGAGAGATCTATGCAATACCTTTTACTTTTTATTTTAAGAATCAAAACGATCCCATAAAAACTAAACAAATTAATTTCAAAGCTAGATCTCTTAAGTTGAATATTTTTAATGAAGCAATCGAAGAAAAAAATAAACTCATTAATGGAAAAAATATTATTTCATTTTTAAACACTACAATTAATACCAAATATAATATTAAAGATGAATTAATCTCTTTTAATTCTGAAAATTCAATGACAAAAAATTCTAATCCTTCTTATAAAGGAGAAATAACATTTGATCCTTTTGATTTAGATCTAAAAATCGATTTAGGTAAATACGAAATATTTAAATTATTTGATATTAATTCTATTTTAACTGAATTTGTTAAATCAGAATTATTAATTAATGATAATATAAGTATAAAAATATCTATAGATGCTAACTCAAAATTAAATAATAAAATTTTTCAAAATGCAAAAATCAATTTTCATATTAATAATGGAAAGATAAACTTTGATAATACAAAATTAATTAGTAATGGTATTGGATTTGTGAAATTAGATAATAGCAATTTGTTTGTTGAAAATAATAAACTATTATTAAATACAGATATCTTTATTGATATTAAAGATTCTGATCGTTTATTTTCTTTTCTTAATACAAATAAGAAATTAAGAAAAAAGATTCAAAATATTATGGTTAATTTAGAATATGATTTTTTAAGTAATATTATTAAATTCAATAATATTGTAGTCGATGGCAATAAAGTAGGTGATCAAGTATTTACGATACTAGAGGGTTTTAATGACAATAGCTCTAATAACCTAACCAAAAGTAGAAGACTGTTAAATGAACTTTTAGGTGTTTACAATGGGTAGATCATTTTTCTTGGATCTACTATTTTTTCATAGTCTTTTTCATTAATAAGACCAGTTTTAAGAGTTTCATGTTTTAGTGTCGTATCATTTTTCAAAGCTGTTTTGGCAATTTTTGCAGCATTATCATATCCAATGTGTGGAGCTAGAGCTGTAACCAGCATTAAAGAATTATCCAAATGTTCTTGAATTCTTTTTTTATTAGCTTTAATTCCCTTCACACAATAGATAGCAAAATTTTTAGTGCTATCTGCAATAAGATCTATCGATTGCAATACATTGTGAGCAATCATCGGTTTAAATACATTTAATTCAAAGTGACCGTGTGAACCTGCTATTGTAATTCCCGTATGGTTGCCAATTACCTTTGCACAAACCATTGTTACAGCTTCACATTGAGTGGGATTAACTTTTCCTGGCATAATAGATGAACCAGGCTCATTTTCTGGAAGTGTTAACTCCCCATATCCTGCTCTTGGACCTGAGCCCAAAAACCTTATATCATTTGATATTTTCATTAATGCAACAGCGCAAGTATTTAATGTGCCTGAAAAGTTTATTATGGAGTCATGTGCGGCCAATTCTGCAAATTTATTTCCAGCTGGCTTAAAAGGTATTTTTGTATACTTTGCTATTTCTTTAACAATTTTTTTGTCAAAGCCTTTTTTTGAATTGATACCAGTACCAACTGCAGTCCCTCCTTGTGCAAGGTAATGTATTTCTTTAAGAGCATGCTCTATTCTTTCAATACATTTTTTTAATTGTATTTGATATCCTGAAAACTCTTGACCAAGTGATAATGGAGTTGCATCTTGTAAGTGGGTTCTTCCAATTTTAATAATACTTTTAAATTCTTTAACTTTTTTATTTAATTCTTTTTCTAAAATTTTTAAACTAGGTAGTAATTTATCTATAGTTTCTTGAACTATAGATATATGCATAGCTGTAGGAAAAACATCATTGGTAGACTGAGATTTATTCACATGATCGTTAGGGTGGACTGGTGTTTTTGATCCCTTTTTTCCGCCCATAATTTCAATTGCTCTATTTGCAATTACTTCATTAACATTCATATTTGTTTGAGTACCTGAGCCAGTTTGCCAAACCTTCAACGGAAAGTTCTCATCAAGCTTACCCTTAATTACTTCTTCAGATGCCTTAATTATAGAAATAGTTATTTTTTTACTAATTTGATTTTCTTTATAATGAACTAAAGCAGCAGCTCTCTTAATAATGGCAATAGATTTTATTAACGAAATGTTAACTAAAATTTTTCCAATATTAAAAAATTTATTAGATCTTTGAGTTGACGCACCCCAATATTTATCGTTTGGTACATTAACACTTCCCAAGCTGTCAAATTCTTTTCTTAATTTCATTGATTAATATATGATTAATAAATTATTATACTTATATATTAAATTTAAAAAAAATTATAGGAGTGAAATGTCGAATTTTAATAAAGTAAAAATATTTATGGAAACGTTTGGTCAAGAGGTTAAAATAAAACCCTCTTTTAACACAGATAAGGTTAATAAACTCAGATATGACCTAATTAAAGAGGAACTTGATGAGCTTAAAGAAGCAATGGAGAATAAAGACCTTTTAGAAGTTGCTGATGCTTTGACTGATATATTGTATGTAACATATGGTGCTGGGCATGCATTTGGTATTGACCTTGATAAGTGTTTTGAGGAAGTTCAAAACTCAAATATGAGTAAGTTAGACGAAAATGGAAAGCCCATTTATAATGAATCTGGAAAAGTTATGAAGGGACCAAAATATTTTAAGCCTGATTTAAATAAATTTATAAATCAATAGGATCGTTCTGTCACTTGGAGCCTTTAATTTAACAATCTTTTTTTTCTTTAAGTTTATTTAAATGTAAAGACCTGTCTTTTGCGGCTCTTGAGGCTTCTTCCACATTAAACATTGTAACACCTGCACCTGGATAAAAAAATAATAGTGCAGCTATATTGTGTGGCTTACTCATTTTTTTTGCTTCTCGGGCTTCATCGGCATACTGGTTAGCTAAGACAATCTCTGCACTTAATTCTTTACAATTTAGTTTGTTATCATTTGGACCAACAACATTAATTACAGTTGGGCTTGCACAAGAGGAAACAATTAAAAATAAACTTATAATAGCTAATATTTTTTTCATTTAAAAAAAATATATATTTATTTAACTTTATCAAGGTCAATTTTACTACCTAGTGCCACATAATAAATTAGCAAAGTGGTTGAGTGTGAAGGGGCGTTCTGTTACCCGGTGCCCCAGACCGTGCTTCTATAATCCTTATTTAGCAACGATGTTGAAATACGTAAAGGTAGAAAATTACCTAAAATCCCGACACTAGCCCGACAAAGATATTGGTGCTAGGATCAGGGTTATGGATGATGAAGAGATTGATATAAAGAAATCTTTTGCTGGTATAGCATTTGTAATTTTTATGTGCGGAGTTTGGGGTGTTGCACTTGTATTTTGTATTGCACTTCCTCCATTATATTTTATTGATTGGATTTTAGGAAGTGAACTAGTTTTGTCTATGCAAAATATTTTAATGACAGGCACGGTTAGCTCAAGATGGTTTAAACTTTGGTTGTGTGGTATTCCATTAACATTAATTTGGTTGAAATCTAAAAATTGGAAAGTTTAGCATGAAAAAGATTTTAGGGATC
>Ga0307986_10001430_pt1 | contig 17257 bp, 9 predicted proteins | sample EllFjometageno82_FD_203170 | JGI IMG/M metagenome (GOLD analysis project Ga0307986, IMG submission 203170) | Marine microbial communities from Ellis Fjord, Antarctic Ocean - #82 | ecosystem: Environmental > Aquatic > Marine > Unclassified | place: Southern Ocean | collected 2014-10-09
GAATTTCTAGCTTTAAATGGAGAGGAGATTTGATTTGCCTCTAAACCAAATACAGTACCAACTATGTCTGCTGAATAACCAAACTCTTGAACTGTTAAATTTGACATTTTAGAAGAAGTAGATGAAACCATATCAATATTAAAATCTAATGACATATCTTCAATACTTGTAAATTGACTTAATCTTTCTATTATCATATTTGCTTTTTTATCTTGTCTAATTTTAGATTTAAGTTGATTTTCTAAATCATCAATTAACTGATACCCTTCTTCATATATATTTGTAAGATTAGCAACAACATATGAATTTTCAAATTCAAAAACTTGACTTAATTCATTCTCTTTAGCGTTATTCACCCATTTAACCATTTCTCTAGAATTAGGAATACCCGAAATATTTGGCTTGTCTCTTGAAATTTTAGAATCACTTCTTTTAACAAGATTAGCTTTATTTATTGCAGTATCGAAAGAGATACCTTCATTTAAAATTTCATTAACTAGCTGGGCAGCTTGAGTATAAAATAAATTATATGTTTCTGTACTTGGTTCAACATTTCTATCAATAAAAGCAATTTTAAATTTCTTTAAAGATTTACTTTTTGACATAACTTGAATTAAATGGACCCCAAATTGAGAAGCTACTAATGTAATTTCTCCTTTAGAAGCAGTAAAACAAACTTCATTAAATTCATCAACCATTACTCCTTCTTTAAACCATCCGAGCTCACCACCTTTTATAGCACTTGTTTGATCATCAGAATTAAGTTCTGCTAACTTACCAAAATCAGCACCATTTTCAATTAATGCTTTTATACTCTCTAATCTTAAATTAACCGAATCAAGACTCATTTCACTAGTTGGTGTAATTAAGATATGTCTAGCCTCAACAGAGTCAGGTCTTCGCATTACATCCACTAATTTAGCAATTCTGTAAACAGCTCGATCAGGCTTGTAGGGGCCTATTACCGTTCCAACTTCTTTATCGAGCAAAGATGAAAAAGCAGAATCAGTTTCAACTTCAGATTTTTTACTATAATTAAATTTAGCTCTTAAATTATCTGTATTTCTTCTAATGATTAAACTATAATCATCATAAGTAGCAAAATCACTTTTTAAATTCTCTATTGACTCTCTAGTATTAATATCATCTTGTAATGATGCGACAATATTAAATGAGACAAAATCAACATCCTTACTTGCTACTTGCTCGTAGTCTTTTTTATTATCATTATAATACTTCTTGATTTCTTTATCAGTAACAGAGATTAAACTATCATTAATAGTATTAAATGGAATTGAAAGATAATTGTATGTCGCATTTTGTGTTCCTTCATTAAAAGAATTTTGCGCCTCAAGTGAATTGACGTAAGACCCTTTTTCAACTAACTTATTATACTTATTATTTAAAATTGTATTCATAAGATATTGTTGAAATTCAATCCATCTATTTAAAGCCTCTCCTGATGGATCTTGCTCAATCTGCTGTAAGTACCCTAAAACTTTAGTTCTATCAAAAGTACCAGTATTTAGGTCTTGGAATGATTGTATTTTACTTATCTCAGGGTGAACATTAACACCAGATATTCTTTCCATCCATTCCTCATCTGAAACTCCCAAGCCAAGAACATCATACTCATTATTCATAACTAGTTCTCTTGTTAACTGGTCCCACGCCTGACTTCTAACTTGACCTAATATTGTTTGTGACATGACCTGATTAGGATTTTGAGATTGCCAATTTGTTTTACCAACTTCAACAGTTTCTTCAAATTTTTGAATTAAAATATTTTCACCTAATAATTCACCAACATATAAAGATCCAGAAGGTCCTGATCTTTTAGATTGCATGAAATCACCAAGTATAAAAGCTAGCATGGCAAAGCCAATAACAGTTAAAAGTAATCCAGATCTATTTCTTATTTTCCCAAGTGTTCCCATTAAGCAGTATTTTTATTAAAAGATTGCGAATATACAATTGTTATTTTACAAATGAAAACTACTAAGTACTTGATAGATAATTATCAATAATTAATCTTTAAAGTGACTGATAATATACTTCTATCATCAACACTATTAATTTTTAAATCATAATCATCTAATTCAATAACATCTCCTTCGCTGGGAATATCTTCTAAAAGACTTAGTACTAGTCCTGCAATAGTTTCGTATTCATCTGAAATTGGTAGGCTAACTAAACATTCTTTATTTACAAGCTCAACTTCTAATCTGGCTGGAATAAAAAACTCTTTTTCACTTATCCTTTCTATTTCATCCGAGACTTTATCGTGTTCATCATTAATTTCACCTACAATTTCTTCAGTCACATCTTCAATAGTAAGCATGCCAGATGTGCCCCCAAACTCATCAACCACTAGAGCAACTCCTTTATCATTTTCGATGAAATCATTTAACAATTGCATAGCTAGCATACTCTCAGGAACAAATGGAATAGGGAGCAATAAAGACTTGATATTTCTAGGGTTCTTAAAAAGATCAGATGAATGAACGTAACCAATAACATTATCTATATTATTTTTAAAGATTATTATCTTAGAAAGTTTTGTTTCAATGAATTTATTTCTCAATTCATCTACAGAAGAGCTAATATCATGAGCTATTATTTCAGTTCGGGGAATCATGCACTCCCTCAGCTTTTTACTTGATAAATCTAGAGTATTCTGCATCATCTCTACCTCTACACTATCTTCACCTAAATCATTCGTCTTAATATTATTGAGGTATTCATCAAGGTCTAGTCTTCCAAAATATTTTCTATTGTCTAGCAGCTTATGTCTTAAAAATAATTCTATAAATATCTTTGATAGGTGAAAGAAAAACCAACCAAAAGGTCTAAATAAAATAAAAAAGAAAAAAATTGGTATTGCAAAAATTTTCAAAATATTATTAGGATATATTTTACAAATCGCTTTGGGAAGAAACTCAGCAGTAACTAAAATAATTAAAGTAGAGATTAATGTCTGAGCAAGTAAAATAGAGTAGGAACTAAATAAAAATATTGACAAAAATGGAGTCAAAAACTTAGTCATTAAGATTCCATAGATAACCAAGGCTATATTATTACCAACTAACATTGTAGTAATAAAATCAGAGTCATTTTTAGAAAAATAAGAAATAATATTAGACGGAAACTTACCTGAATTTTTATCAAGCTCAAGCTTTATTTTATTAGATGATATAAAAGCAATTTCTACTCCTGAAAAAAAAGCTGATAAAGTAAGGGTTATTAAAGCAAATGTAAGATACATGTTAATAAAAATAATAATTTTAAATTAATGTTCAATAGAAATAACACCATTAACCTTAAATAAACTATATTCTATAAAGTTTGGGTCAGAAATAAATCCTTCAGCATTTATAACTTCTCTTTCAGTTGTAATCACAACTTTAGCTTCAGTGTATATTTTTTCTTTTTTCTCATCCCATATAAGATGGTCGGTTTCTAATTTATTACCTTCTCTAGAAATTAAAACAACATTTTCACGGGCCTCCATTAACTTTGAGGTCTCATCAATTACAGCTTTATTCGCTTTTAAATTTGAGATTGTATCTGATAATTTATCAAAAAAAATAACTTCAATATTATTAGAAAAAACTAACCTAGGATTATCCTTTACAAATCTTTCAATTTTTTCAGCTTTAATTTTAAGTTTAATATTACCAAACTCAGTATGAATAAGCTCAGCATCTTCAATAATTTCTATAGGATGATTCTCTTGATAAAAACTTTTCACTTGAGAAGCATCATTTTTACATGAATAGTTGAAAAAAAGAAAAGAAAAAAATAAAATTAACTTAATCGCTGGCACGAGCCTTTGTAGTTTTTTTAATCCAACAATCTATATAATAATCACTCTCCTTATTAATATTATTAAAGAAACATTGTTCTGTTGTAGGGAAATATTTTGAATATGTATTAATATTCCTTCTAGCTCTTTCGGCAACATCTAAATCTGATATTGCTTTCCTGAATGAATCTACAGCTATCCAATAAACTGTTTTTTGCTCGAAATCATTACCACAAGTATTAGCTCCAGCGACATAAATATTTCCAAGAGAAATATAAGCTTCACCCCAGCCAGGACGAAGCTCCAAAGAGCTGTATACAGATTTTCTTGCTGAAACATACGATCCATTATTTCTGTAGGCATCTGCTAGTAACAAAAAATATTTTGACTTTATCATAGCATCAGCTTCTAATTCAACAGCCTCTTTGCAATAGCCAATAGCATTTTTTAAATCCTTTCTTGAAATACACATCTTCCCCATTTTACTAGCAGATAGAGCAGATGGTTCTAACTCATATAATTTAGAAGACACCAGAAAAAACAAATTATCACTTGTACAATCTTTAGATTCTAAAACTTTAATTATTTTTTTTAATAAATCAATATTATCTTTATTAGCATTAAACTTCAAAGAGTAAATCGAGATTAAATCTTCACAATTAGCATAAGGGGTAAAAAGAGATTCAATATTTGATTCAGTTTTTAAATAATATTTAGATTTACTAGGGTTTTTTGCAAGATTAAAGTCTACAACAGTTGAAATTTCAGCATATAGCTCAACAACTTCTGACTTTGTGAGTAAATTGTTTTTTTCCATATATGTAGCTGCTTTCATATATGAAGATAAGGCGCCTGCTTCAGAATTATTTCCTTGTAAATCAAATGATTTTTTTAAAATCTCAAAAGCTTCAGAGAACCTTTTCTTATTATAATTTATAAGATCAGAACCCTTTCTACCTAACACAAAACCTTCTTTACCAAAGTATTGTATCCTCTGATCATATATCTGCATTAAAGTATCTACATATAAATCTCTATTTTCAGAGTCTTTTTTCATAGCAGCTTTAATAATACTAGGCCCATTCTTATAAATATTCCCACTTGATTTGGGGCAATTCCTGTACACCCATCGCCAAGGATTTAAAGCATCATCATAATTTTTTTGCTTATAATACTCTCTAAATAGTGAAAGGTTTGTTATGCATGAAATACTATCATTTCCCCATTTATTCTGTGAAAAAACATCATTTGAAATTACAATAATGCTTAGAATTAAAAATATCTTTTTCATTTATTAATCATATTTTCGTTCAACAAACCATATGCCATCAAAAGACACATTTAGTGATAACTTAACATATTGTTCCTCAATTAAATTACTTGAAAGTGTGCCTCTTTGTCCAAATGTAATAGATAAATCATATGTAGTATTATTCTTTTTTACTGGAATACCTATTCCAAAACTAATACTCTTATCTTCAATATTTATATTATTAATATTTAAGGGAGTTTCATTAAAGGATATACCCAATCTATATTTACACCTTTTAAAAAAACTAGATATTGAATTATATTCAGGAGTATATTCTAAGCCAGAAGAAATTCTAGAACTATTCTGCAAAGAATCACTTTCTCCAAACAATGAATATTCACTCCAATCTTGAATTAAATAATCGACAACAAATAACCATTTATCATCCTTATTATAAGTAAACCCTAATTGAGTATACTTTGGAAGAAGGGCAAATCCCTTTTCAATAGAATTAACGCTAGTATCTTTGACAAGTTCGTTAACTCCAGAATATTCAAAAGTTTCAGTAAGAATACTTCTTTTAGCATTAATCTCTGCAGAATTACTGGTAGTGAACCCAAAAGTTAATTTATCATCTTCAATTTTACCAGTATATAAAGCTCCTAAATCATAATAAATTCCTTTTAAATTTGTCTGAGAATTTGATCTACTGTTAAAAATTGTTTCATCATTAAATTCTAGCATTTTCCTTCTATTTAAACTACCAAAAAGATAAGATGCATTTATACCAAAAGAAAGATTTGAAGCTAATTTAAATCCTGCTCCAAGATAAACCTTACTAATCCCTCCATCACCTGAATAAAGCAAGCTTGCATTATTTGAAACATTAAAATCAGTCAAACTATATCCAATACTACTATAAGGAATCATCCCCATACTAGCAAAAACTTTATCATTAATACGACACCCCAAAAGAACATGACTAAAAGATGTATAATTATCTACATGACTTTGACTCTCATTATTTATACTAACTCCTGTAAAGCCCGCACCAGTAGAGAAAATAAATGAATTAGGCTTAAAGGCCGTATATGTAGCTGGGTTACTTATGTTAATATGCTTAGATGAATATATAGCGCTAGAACCGCCACCTAAAGCATTAAAGTATGATGAGTAAGAAGTATTAATATCACCCAAACCAAATCTTGAGTATGGGGAGTGACTCGACACCTGAGCCTGAGTTGAAAAAGTTAAAACAAGAAGAAACATCAAAAAAGATGTAAGTATTTTTTTATTCATTAAAATCTAAAATTTCATTTAAGCCTCTTAGCACTAAAAAAGGGTCTGCAAATATGCTAATTTTTAATGCCTTTTCAAAGAAAAAACAATCCCCTCCAGTAAAAATAACGACAAAATCATTATTTTGTTTTGTATACTCAGATAATAAAGTGTTTACCTCGTCAACAATCCCATTCTGAACTCCAGAAATTATGGAGCTATTTGTATCATTGCCAATAAATTTTGCTTTATCTTCAATCTGAACTAATGGAAGTTTATCTGTAAATTTATTTAAAGCAGTAAATCTCATATTAATTCCTGGAGAAATTCTTCCTCCATGATAAATTTTATGCTCATCAACAAAATCCATAGTCAGACAGGTTCCTGCATCAAATAACCAAATATTTTTTTTTGGAAATCTCATTGTCGCTCCAACTACGCCAGCAATTCTATCAGAGCCTAAGGTTTGCATTGATCGATAATTAGAGCTTATAGGTATAGGGGTGTCTTTATTTAATATAATTGCCCCAATATCAGATAATAATTCTATCTCGTATTTTGACAAATCTCTAACTGACGAGACTATAGAAGACACATAAAATTCATTACTACAAAAATTATTGATTTCTTCTTTACTAAATTTCTCTATAGCTTCTTGACGAATAAGTTCTTTGTCTAGAAACAGGGCAAGTTTCACTTTTGTGTTACCTATATCAATAATTAATTTCAAATGAATCTTTTTTCAAATCTACAAAAATCAACTTGTATGATATGAATTTGAATTTTATTTCTTCATTTTAAAAAAACGTTTAAATTTGCAAACCTTAATAGTTGGTACCTTAGCTCAGTTGGTAGAGCAATGGACTGAAAATCCATGTGTCCCTGGTTCGATTCCTGGAGGTACCACATAAGCAAGAAAAGCAGCTAATTACTTAGCTGCTTTTCTTTTTTATATAAGCCAAATTTATTCTATTATAAATTTTCTAGAAAAAATTGTTTTACTGTTTTTAATTCTTAAAATATAAATTCCTGAATCAAAATGTTCTAAATCTAATCGCTTACTATCAAGTAAAACATCATTTTCCACATAGACAACTTGGCCAAGAGTATTAACTAACTCAATATTTAGCATATCAGTATTAGAAGAGATTATATTTATTTCTCCTGGAGAAGGGTTTGGATAGATATCAAAATTAAATTTATTATCCTGATTTACAACTGAACTTAAGCCTCCAAAATTCATTCGTATTAACAAAGCTTTAGAGACCGTATACCAAGTTCCTGAACCACAATTATCCTGAAGATATCTTGATGTATTTGGATTTGTTGTGCTACTTATTAATGAAGTATCTGTGGGATGTTGACTCCCTCTAACGGAAGCCATATATGATGTGCCAGCAAAAAGCGGATAAGGGGTTAAAAGGGGAAGTGTTACCCAAGAGCCTATATCTGAAGCTGTTAGAGTATAGCTGTCAGATTCCTCTAACCATACCTGACCATTAGTTTCATATAATTCTACATTTAATTCTGCTCCAACTACAGATTTATCATTTACATGAAATGATATAGATGTTAAAGTAGTGTTAGTGTAAATATCAAATGCATTTGCTAGAACTTGACCACCGCAATATCTTCCAAGATAAAAACCTCCACCAGCATTAGCTCCATCGCTATTCCAATCATAATCTACACCATAAACAGTATCTGTAACAACCGTACCTTTAGTTAGAGTATCCGTAGAAGGAAATGAGTCAGATGTTGCCCAAACTTGCACGTTATGATAACCATAGTTAGTAGGTGAAAAATCTACTTTTGCAGCCAAGGTATCAATACTATTAACATTAGAAACTAAAGGATTAGAAAATGCTGTAAAAGCAGAAGACCCTCCTTCATCTATGTTAATATTCAAACGAGTTGTTGTTTGAGAAGATGCTCCATTATTTCTAACAATTGCCTCCACTCTGTAAGGGCTTGCGCTAACTTGAGACATAGGGTTAAATGTATAATCAATTCCAATATCTCCTGTTGATTGATAACCTATCCACCAACCACCATATGTCATATCAGAAATCTCAAGTCTATTGGGATCAGTTTCTACAATTTTTATATCATCAAGCATCCAGTAATAACATCTAGCTACCCAACCAAACTTAATATAAACTGTAGATTGATTTCCTGCAACTGATGAAATATTCATACTTGTTATCTCAGGGTTTGAGGATTGAGTGTTATTTGCAATATTATTATTTACAAGATAGCTAGTCCAATTTATTGAGTCAGAACTTATATATACTGTTGGAGGAGTAAAACTTCCAGTACCTAAATTATTATATCTAAATAAATGCTCAAACTCTAAACTAACAGCGGGATATAAAGACAAATCAATTGCATCAGTAGTAAAAAAAGATTCTATATATTCATAAGTGCTACCAGATGGTTGCCCATAAGCATAGTGATTAGCTGAATCGATATCAGAGATTAAAAAACCATTTGTGGCAGATGATGAAGTTAAATCATTTGAACCCGACACTCCTTGATTACCATTATAATACCCCCATGTTCCATCCAATGTCCATTGCCAGTTACATGTTGATAATCCAGAGGTCATGTTAGATGTATACCTTGACCAACCAGATGGAAATCCTGAAGAAAAATCTTCTTCCCATATAGGAGATATAGCTGAAGAACTTGCGTTATTATTAAAACTAATACTTTGATTAAGACCTACACAATCACTATTAGGTTCTGATATTTTCTGGCAAAACACACTAGTTGAGAGTAAACAAAAGGTAAAAAATATAATTTTTTTCATGGTAATTTTTTATTTGATTTAACAACAAATATAAAAAAAGCCCTATCACAAGATAGGGCTCTTTTTAAATATCTGTACAAAAACTTATTCAATCACAATATTTGTTACTGATGATGAATCTTCATATTTAACTTTTACTAAGTATACTCCTTTATCAAATTTTGACATATCAATAGAAGCAGAGTTTAAGTTAGTGTAAATTGAACTGTAAACTGTTTGTCCAAGAATATTATCAATGATGATTTCACAAGTTTCATTACGATCAGTTGTAATAGTAAATATTCCATTAGTTGGATTTGGATAAATATTAATATCAGTCTTCTCTTTATTTTCATTAAATAAGCTGATATCTCCAAAGTTCATTCTAATTCCCATTGCAGTTGTAGCAGTATACCAGAAACCAAAACCTTGTGTCCCAATATCACATCCATTATCCTGAATGTAACTAACATTAGTAGCTAAAGGTAATGATGTTATCATCATAGTATCTGTAGGGTGCTGAGAACCTTTAACGGCTGCCATATACGAAGTACCTGCGAATAAAGGATAAGGGTTCAATAATGGAACAGTTACCCAAGAACCTAAATCACTATTTTGTAGATAATAAGGATCTGATTCAGCTAAATAAATCTGACCATCTGTCTCATATAATTGAACTGCAACCTCTGCCCCTGCAATAGATTCATCATCGACAAAGAATGAGATTGATGTTACTTGAGTATTTTCATAAATATCAAATGCATTAGCAACTACTTGACCTCCACATGATCTTCCAACTAACCATCTACTTCCAGGCATATTTGCACCATCTGAATTCCAATCATAATCAATTCCATATACTGAATCCGTTATAATTGTTGATCTCACTAATGTGTCTGTAGTTGGAAATGAATCTGAGGTTGCCCAAAAACTAATATTGTATACTCCCATATTAGAAGGTGTAAAATTAGATGAAATAGCTAAAGTATCTGTAGCTGAAAAAGGCAGTGTAATACTATTAGAGCTACCAGAAAAAACAATATTTGCATTTTCATCTTCAATAGAAACGTGTAATTCTGTATTGGTCTGATCAGAAGCCCCAATATTTCTTAAAACAGACTCACATCGGTAAGGATTATTAGCTGCTTGAGCCATTGGGTTAAAGGTATAGTCTAAACCATAATCACCAGTTGTCTGGTAACCTAACCACCATCCTCCAAATACATCATCTTGTCTAACAAGAAGATGATCAGGAGTTTCTATAAGTTGAATATCATCTATCATCCAAAAATAGTATCCATAAAAAGAAGTATTATATACAATTGTACCATCATAAATAAATTGAAGATGTACAGCAGGATTACCAGCTACAGTGCTAGGCATATTTAACATAACTTGATAATCTGAAGCTGTAGATTCATTAACTAAAATATCAGGATGAATTTCTATTGTATCTGTCCACGTAACTCCACCATCAATACTAAATGCAATTCTAGCAATTCCGGTATACTCTCTATAAAAACTATTAAAAACAACAGAAACTGCAGGATACAAAGAACAATCAATAGCATCAGTAGTTAATAGACCTACATGACCTGATCCATTAGGAGGATTACAGGGATATTGCCCTGTTCCAAAAGCTCCAGCATTACCAAGATTATCATAGTAATCTGAATCAAATATCATAAATCCATTTTGTGCAGTTGGAGAAACGATTGGACCATTTGTTCCTGCGTAAGCTCCTTGAGAGCCAACAGACGTATTTGGAGAAGTAGATGAACCTCTATAAACCCAAGGGACAGTAGAATTTGTCCATGTTGAAGGAATACCATTACTGAAATCTTCTGACCAAAATGGTGCTACAGACTTAGACATATTTACATCTGATTGGTGTATTTTAAAACTTTTTGCAGATAAATCATTATGAGGACTAATCTGAGCAAAAGTTACTTGAGCAATAAAACAAGCCAAAGTAAGTAAGTAAATTTTTTTCATGTTATAGTGTTATTAAATTAGTGTTCTACAAATATAAACAAAGAATTATTAAATATAATCTTTAAGAAATATTTAAAAAAAACAATAATGTTTTACAATAAATATTTAGAAAATTATAATTTTTTTCTCGACGCTTCCATCATCATATATGTAAAAAAGCACTTTATTTTTAGAGATTGGAGATTTACGACCCATTAAATCAATAGTCTGGATAAGCTTCTTATCAATATTTACAATATCGTTTATTGAGGAGATCATTGAACAGGAATCTTGATATGGATTTAATTCTAAAGCAAGGCCAGGGGTCATATCTTTATTGCTAAAACCTAAAAAATTAACTGGGTATTTGGTGCTACGAAAAGTTGCATTCCCCCATCCATTTTGAGTAACTGGAATAGTGTCTTCTTGCGATAATATGTAAGTATTTAGCACAGGGTTCACATAATTCCAAACCTCCTCTTTATTTTGATTTATTTCAAAAAATGTTCCATGAGCACCATCACATATTAAAGTATTTCCATTTGGTAATCTTTGAGCACCAGAAATATATGAGGCATAAAAATCCGTATTTGGAGTTGAGGTAAAAGACCAATCCACAGAATCTGGACCAAACATCATATTAGTATTTAGCAGATAGTCACCATTTACATCTAAAGAAGGGTTAACAATATCAACCGAACTATACCCCCTTCCCTTTCCATTATTGAATATTAAAAATTTACCTTGATCAATTAAGCCATCTTTTATCCATTGAACATCATGCTGACCAAAAAGCATTCTATTATTTACAAAGTTTGAATCATATCCTGCAGGATTCCCCCATCTATAAAGTAAATCACCTCCTTTACCACTAGTCCCTCCAGTACTTCCTGATGCTTCAAGAGTTGAGGTACTGTGATCTATTACATAGAACTCAGATAAAGTTCTAGAGCTGATAACAATTTGATCTAACTGCTCATTGTAATCAATTGAATTACAATGTAGCCAGTCATTTTTACCGTTATTTAAATAAAAATTAATATCTAAAAGATGTGGATTATTTGATACAATACCATAATTCTGTTTCGTAGAATCAAAATCTTGAGTTAAATGATCCCAAACATGCCACTCCCAAACAATATTAATTGAGTCATAACCTATTGGTTCAACTTCAATGATATATGTTGGCCATAGTTCATTATCAAGCATACTTAAAGAATCTCTCCCTGCATCTATAGATTGATTAAAATCCTTATACTCCCAACATAGGACAAGTATATTTCCATTTGGCATAGGAGAAAAATCATGATGCTGATGATAGCTACTATCAGAGAAATTATATGCCCAAAGTAAATTACCATACCAATCTGTTCTCTCTAGTCTACCTCCACTACCTCCAGCAGAAAAAAAAGGATGTTGAATTCTACATGCTCTTAGTAAACTCCCATCATCTAATAAATAAGCTGAACTTCCTGGTTTATATAAACTATTCCAGGTGTTAATAAGCTTACCACAATTATCAATTAAATAAGTATTTGTTGTGGGAGAGAACAGTGTGTAACCTTCAAAGTTTTCACTAGTATTATTAAACACTCCCACAGTTTGATTTTGAGCAAGAACTACATTTGAGGTAATTAATAAAATAAAAAGTAATCTTTTCATAATAGCGAAACTAAAAAAAGCACAGCAAATGCTGTGCTTTTTTTTAAAAATAAATTTGAATATTAATTATTCAACAATAATTTTTTTAATGTAAGAATTGTTATTATTATCAAATTCAACAGTATAAACCCCTGCCTTTAGAGAAGATATATTAATTGATTTATTTGAAAATTGATTAATTCTTCCAGTATAAACTGTTTGTCCAACGATATTTTTTATCACTATTTCATAAGCATCACTATTTTGATTATCCACTGTAAATAATCCATTTGATGGATTTGGATAAACTATAAAGCCTGAATTAAGATCTATATCATTTACTGAGGAAACTGTTCCGAAATTCATTCTAATTGATTTAGCAGTTGTAGTATACCAAGCGCCAAAACCACTAGAACCTATATCACAACCATTATCTTGAATATATCCTGATGTATGACTATTTCCTGAAGAACTCACTCCAACAGTATCTGTTGGATGCTGTGTTCCAAGAACACCGGCCAAATATGAAGTTCCTGCAAATAGAGGATATGGTGAAAGAAGTGGAATTGTTACCCATTGTCCAATATCTGAATTCTGAAGAGTATAGGTGTCAGATTCTTCTAAGAATATTTGGCCATCAGTTTCATAAAGCTGAACAGATACTTCTCCACCAGCAACAGATTGAGAACTAACGTGGAAAGAAATTGATGTTAATGTTGTGTTATCATAAATATCAAAGGCATTTGCTAAAATCTGACCACAATTTGGACGAGATAAATAATTATATCCAGAAACATTAGATCCATCAGAATTCCAATCATAATCCATTCCATAAACAGTATCAGTTACAATCGTTGATCTTGTCATAGTGTCTGTTGTTGGGAATGAATCTGATGTAGCCCAAAAACTCATGTCATATATCCCCATATTAGGAGGTGTAAATGTTGATGATGTAGCAACAGTATCATTCTGACCAATCGTTAATGATAATGGATTTGAAGAAAGTGATGTTGTAGCACCATTTTCATCTTCAACAGAAACGTACATTGTAACATTATTTTGTGTCTGAACACCACTATTTCTAACTACTCCCTCTAATCTGTAAGGATTAGCTATAGCTTGTACCATTGGATAAAAAGTAAAATCTGTTCCAAGGTCTCCAGTGTTTTGATATCCTAACCACCAACCACCAAATGTTTCATCGCTAAAAGACAGTTCATTTTCTGGTGTTTCTGAAAAACTTACATCATCTAACATTGTAGCATAATCCCACTCTCCCTCATAATGAAATCTAAAAGAAACATTTGCTTGATTTCCTGAAGAAGCAGAAATATTCACTGAAATACTTTCTGGATTTGGAGATGAATCACCTACATCTAATCCTTCTTGAACTCGATATCTTCCAGCAACTGTTACAAAGTTATCTAGACTTGTTTCAACAAATAATGAATCTCTAAAAACTCGATGATAACACTCAAAATTAATATTCACATACTGATATTGAGAACAATCAACAGTTCCATTATATGTTAGTGTAGCTTCTTGTGGTGTGTATTGTGTGTTTAAAGCATCTGAATCATAAAGAGCAAATCCATTAGCTGCAGTTGTTGAAGCAATAACTCCCATTGGCTGAGAAAAACTTCCAGTAGGACCATTAGTTGTAATTGCCCAATTCTGTAATCCACCATTTAAAAGATCAACCATAGTCCATTCACTAGCATCTGAAAAATCATTTGTCCAAAAAGGAGCTGGAGCTGGAGCAACAGAAAGCTGCGAGCTTGTTGGACTAACTACGCTTTGTACATGCTTGATATTATAAATTGTATTTGTTTGTGCTTGTTTTTGTTGAGCTATAGATGAAGTAATAGTTAATAGAGCAACAACAGATAGTAATATTCTTTTCATATTTTTCTTTAAGTTATATTGTTATTGCTACAAATATAAGGCAAAAATACGAAGACCAAATAATTTATTTAAAAATAAACACCTATTCTATTTATAGTCTGAAATTGGAGCACAAGAACATACAAGGTTTCTATCTCCATATGTTTCATTTAATCGTCTGACTGTAGGCCACATTTTTTTCAAACGCAAATAAGGAAGTGGAAAAACTGCTTTTTCTCTAGAGTATGGAAATTCCCATAAATCATTAGCAACTAATTGCAAAGTATGTGGCGCATTTTTCAATAAGTTATTTTCTTTATCACAAGCTCCACTTATAACATCATTAATTTCTGCTTTTATACTAATTAATGCATCACAAAAACGATCTAATTCTTCGATCGACTCACTCTCTGTTGGTTCAATCATAAACGTATTAACAACAGGCCAAGAAACAGTAGGTGCATGGAAACCATAATCAATCAGTCTTTTAGCTATATCTACAACTTCAATTCCATCTTTCTTAAACTGTCTAAAATCAATTATCATTTCATGAGCTACTCTGTCTTTTTCACCGGTGTATAAAACATTGTAATCGTCTGATAATCTTTCTTTAATATAATTAGCATTAAGGATAGCAATTTCAGTAGAATATGTCAACCCTTTATTTCCTAACATCATAATATATGCATAAGAAATAGTTAATGCTAAAGCACTCCCCCAAGGGGCGGAAGAAATAGACATACCAGAAGCTCCACCCATTTTTACAACTGAATTATTTGGCAAAAATTCAGCCAAATGCTTTACTACTCCTATAGGACCAACTCCTGGGCCTCCTCCACCATGAGGAATAGCAAATGTTTTATGAAGATTTAAATGACAGACATCAGCCCCAATAATACCTGGATTAGTTAAACCTACCTGAGCATTCATATTAGCACCATCCATATAAACCTGTCCTCCATTTTCGTGAATCAAAGTAGTAATTTCAATAATTTTATCTTCAAAAACACCATGCGTTGAAGGGTATGTAATCATCAAAGCAGCTAAATTATCTTTGTGCTCAAGAGTTTTTTCTTTAAGTATTTCAAAATCTATATTTCCATTTTCATCACAAGGTGTGACTACAACTTTCATTCCAGCCATCACCGCAGAAGCTGGATTAGTACCGTGAGCTGATGAAGGAATTAAACAAATATTTCTTTGACTATCTCCTCTGCTTAAATGATATGCTCTTATCACCATTAATCCTGCATATTCACCTTGAGCTCCAGAATTTGGTTGGAGACTCATTGCATCAAAGCCAGTGATCTCACATAACATCTTTTCTAGCTCAACAAACATTTGTTGGTATCCTTGAGCCTGATTAACAGGAACAAAAGGATGTATATTATTAAATTCTGGCCAACTAAGAGCAAATAACTGCGTTGCAGCATTTAACTTCATTGTACAAGAACCAAGAGCAATCATTGAATTAGTAAGAGAGAAATCTTTATTTTCAAGACTTTTAATATATCGCATCATCTCAGTTTCTGAATGATACTTGGTAAAGACATCATACTGCATAAATTGTGAAGTCCTCAAAATATTATTACTAATATTATTTTCAATATGAGTACTATTAATAACTTCACTAATCAGATTCTTAGCATCACTATGACTACAACTTTTAGCAAAAACTTCAAGTATCTTTTGTATGGATTCTATATCATCCTTTTCGTCCAGACTAATTGAAATATGTTTTTCATCAATAATATTAAAGTTAATATATGCATCTAAAGAGTTTTGAATAATGTGATCCATTGTTACATGACCAACAGAAATTAAAAGTGTGTCAAAATAGCTTTCATTTAATTGATGAAAGCCTAATTGCTTTAACCCCTCAGCCAATACTTGTGTATTTTTATGAATAGAAGATCCAATAGCTTTTATACCATCTGGCCCGTGAAAAACTCCATACATTCCAGCCATCACTGCTAGAAGAGCTTGAGCAGTACAAATATTAGATGTAGCTTTTTCTCTTTTAATATGTTGCTCTCTTGTTTGTAAAGCCATCCTTAAAGCTCTTTTTCCATCAGCATCTTCACTAACACCAATAATTCTGCCTGGAATATTTCTTTTATACTTCTCAGATGTAGCAAAATATGCAGCATGAGGACCTCCATATGCTAAGGGAATACCAAACCTTTGTGTTGTACCAACAACAACATCTGCACCCCATTCACCTGGTGGCTTTAATAAACTTAAACTAAGAAGATCAGCGGCTACTACCACACAAACATCTTTTTCTTTAACTTTTCTTGTAAACTCCGAGTAATCTATAACTGCACCAAACTTTGCTGGATATTGAAGTATAACTCCAAAAAATGAATGATCTATTTCTATACTTTTATGGTCACCTATAACAAGATCTATATTCAGAGGCTCAGATCTTGTTTTTAATATATCAATTGTTTGAGGAAGACATAATTCGGAAACAAAAAATCTACTAACATCTTCTTTTTTTTGTGATCTTGATCTTGAATTATATAACATTATCATAGCCTCAGCAGCTGATGTTCCTTCATCCAACAGAGAAGCATTTGCTAAATCCATTGCTGTCAAATCACTTACCATTGTCTGAAAATTTAAGAGC